>JAESGS010000108.1_pt1 | contig 130638 bp, 146 predicted proteins | sample 9269761 | NCBI WGS metagenome assembly JAESGS01 (sample SAMN15741799, study PRJNA653493) | algae metagenome | isolation source: Cyanosarcina radialis HA8281-LM2 and co-occurring heterotrophs from damp... | place: USA: Makauwahi cave, Hawaii | collected 2011-01-06 | reverse complement strand
GAGCGGCGTAAGCCGCCGGGTGAGGGCGCGTAACCCGGCGGCTTACGCCGCTCGGCTCGCCAGGCCCGTCAAACCTTCCCCGCCTTCGACCGTCGCCGGATCACCTCGTCGATGATCGTCCCGACGAGCAGCGTCAGCCCGATCACGGCCGGGATGCCGTCGCTCTTCATGCCGCGGAGGTTCACGAAGTTGTCCACCACCGGCATCACCATCGCCCCCAGCACCATGCCCACGGCCGTCCCCTCGCCGCCCCGCAAGCTGCACCCGCCGAGGACCGCGCCGAGGATCGCGAACAGCTCCCAACTCGACCCGCCCGCGTCCGACTGCACCGACGGCATGTTCAGGAACAACAGCGCCCCGGCCAGCGCCGCCAGCGTCGAGCAGGCCACGTACACGATCACCCGCTGCCGGTTCACGTTCACGCCCGCGTACTCGGCCGCCAGCTCGTTGTGCCCGATCGCGTACCAGTACCGGCCGTAGGCCGTGCGGTGCAGGAAGAAGCCGAGGATCGCGGCGAGGACGAGCAACAGCACGAACTCGCCGGGGAAGACGAGTTCGCCGATGGAGTTCTTGCCGACCAGGATCGACCGCAGCACGCGGAGCGGCTCGGCGAACTCCGGGTGGGCGGCCGGGTCGCGGGGGTCGGTCACCCACGACCGGCTGACCGTCCCGCCGAGTAAGCGCGCCAGCCCGCGGTAGACGAACATGCCGCAGAGGGTGACGAGGAACGCCTGCAACTTCAGTCGCGTGATGAGCAGCCCGTTCACGAGGCCGACGGTCGCGCCGAACAGCAGCACGAGCGGCAGGGCGGCATACGGGTGAACCCCCGACTTCATCGTGACGCCGAACAGCACGGCGGCACAGCCGACGACGGACCCGATGGACAGGTCGATGCCGCCGACGATGATGACGAGGGCCGCCCCGAGCGTGATGATGCCGTACTGCCCCTGCAGGTTGGCCACGTCGAACAGGTTGTCCACCGACCGCGCCGGCTCGGTGGACGCGAGCAGGGCGGTGTACAGCACCGTCACAAGCCCGATGATGCCGAGAATCCGTGTCACGCCGTTCCCCCCGTGGCTAGCCGCATGACGGCCTCTTCGGTCAGTTTGTCCTTCGCCAGTTCGCCCGCGATCCGGCCCTCGTGCATGACGAGCACGCGGTCGGACATGCCGAGCAGTTCCTCCATGTCGGACGTGATCATCCACACGGCCACGCCCTGTCCGGCGAGTTCGTCCACCAGCGAGTAGATTTCCGCCTTCGCTCCCACGTCCACGCCGCGGGTCGGCTCGTCCAGGATGAGCAGCTTCGGCCCGCGGGCCAGCCACTTGCCGTACACGACCTTCTGCTGGTTCCCGCCGGACAGCAGGCCGACGGTCTGGCCCGCGGACGGCGTCTTCACGCGAAGCCGGTCGATCCAGGTGCGGTGCAACTCCTTCTCGGAGCCGCGGCGGACGCCGAAGAGGTTCGTCAGCCGGTCGAGGTTCGGCAGGGTTAAATTGAACCCGACGCTCTCGGCCAGGACGAGGCCGTGCAGCCGGCGGTCTTCGGGGACGAGGAACACGCCCTCACGGATGGCGTCGAGCGGCCGGCGGATCGCGAGCTTGTTCCCGTTCAAGTAAATCTCGCCGCCGACCACCGGGCGGACGCCGAAGACCGCTTCCGCCAACTCCGTCCGCCCCGCGCCGACGAGGCCGGCCATGCCGAGGATTTCGCCGGCCCGCACCTCGAACGTGGCGGGCGTGATCGGGCCGTTGCGGTAGACGAGGTCGCGGACGGAGAAGATCGGCTCGCCGCCGCCCTTGCGGTGGTCCTTCGGGTAGAACTGCTTCAGGTCGCGGCCGACCATGAGGCGGACCATGTTGTCGTGGTTGATGTCCGCCCGCGCGAGTTCCCCGGCGTTGCGACCGTCGCGCAAGACCGTCACGCGGTCGGCGACCCGCTTCACCTCCGCCAGCCGGTGCGAGATGTACAGGACCGACACGCCGCGGGCCTTCAGGTCGTCGATGACGCGGTAGAGCGTTTCCGTCTCCCGCTGCGTGAGGCTGGACGTGGGTTCGTCCATGATGAGGACGCGGACGTCCAACCCGAGGGCGCGGGCGATCTCGACGAGCTGCTTCTCGCCGGGCGGCAGCCCGCCGACGCGGGCGGTGGCGTACCCGGCCGGCAACCCGACGCGGGCGAGCAGGTCGGCGGACCGCGCGGCCATCGCCCGGCGGTCGAGGACGCGGAGTGCGCCGCCGACGGTCTTCTCCCGGCCGAGGAACAGGTTGTCCGCGACGGTGAGGTTTTCCGCGAGGTTGAGTTCCTGGTGAATGAGGCTGACGCCGGCGGCGATGGCCGCGCCGGGACCGTTGAAGCGGACGGGTTCGCCGTCGAGTTTGACCTCGCCGGCGTCCGGTTGGTAGACGCCGGCGACGATCTTCATGAGGGTGGACTTGCCGGCCCCGTTCTCGCCGACGACGGCGAGGACCTCACCGGGGGCGAGGGTGAGGGAGACGCCGTCGAGGGCGAGCACGCCGGGGAACTGCTTGCGGGCGGCGGCGACGGTCAGGCGCGGGGGAGGGGGCATGGTGGCGGGTCCGAGGGCCAGAGTAGTAGGCACACTCCGTGTGCCGTCTCCTTCACGTCGCCGGGACCACAGACGGGTCTCCGCGGCAGTCAGCAGACGGCACACGGAGTGTGCCTACTACTTTGGTCGCCGTCGCTTCTACTTCTTCATCGACGCCAGGTCATAGTAGTAGGCACACTCCGTGTGCCGTCTCCTTCACGCCACCGGGGCGTCCGTCCGAGTCGCCGCGGCCGGCAGCAGACGGCACACGGAGTGTGCCTACTACTATGGCCGCCGGGACTACGTACAGGTTCCCGCGTCGCTCAGCAGACGGCACACGGAGTGTGCCTACTACTATGGGACGCTTCTACTTCTTCACCGACGCCAGGTCGTCGCGGATCTTCTTCTCCACGTCGGCCGCCTTCGGGTGCTTGATGACCAGGCTGTTGATCGTCTGGTCCGGGCCGCCGTCCTTCGTCACCACCTGGTACGCCGTCCCGCCCTTGCCGACGATCTTCGACTTGTCCCCGCGGGCCACGGCCGCCAGCACCTCGACCGACTTGTACCCGTAGTTGAACGGGTCCTGCCACACCGTCCCCTCGATCTCCCCGGCCGCGATCGCCTTCAGCGTCTCCAGGTTCTCGTCGAACCCGACGATCTTCACCTTGCCGACCAGCGACTTCGCCCGGACCGCCTCCAGGATCGCCGGCGGGTTGTACGCGTACAGCCCGATCAGGCAGATGTCCGAAACGCCGTCCAGCCGGCTCAGCACGTCGCGGGCGTTCGTGACGGCCTTCTCGCCGGGGCCGCCGTCCGTCTTCGCCTCGCCGTCCACCAGGAAGTACTTGCCGTAGAACTTGCCGCTGACGCCCGGCTTCGCCGGGTGCGTGCCCGGCTTGCCGTTCGCGTCCGGCGTGGCCAGCTCGTCCAGCACGCCGCCGATCCGCCCGATGGCGTTGGCCGACGAGTTGTTCCCGATGAACATGGCGATCGTGCCGCCGTTCGGCAGCGCCTTCTTCACCATCCGGCCCGCCGCGCGGCCGGCCTCGTGGTTGTCCACGCCGATGTAGCAGAGCCGCCCGGTACTCTCCGGGGCGTCGTTGTCCATCGCCACCAGCGGGACCTTCTTCGCGATCCGCGTCAGGTCTTCCTCCTGCCCCTTCGGATCGATGACGCTGACGGCGATGCCGTCCATGCCTTGCTTCACCCACGCCTCGATGATCGGCATCTGGATGGCCGCGTCGAGCTTCTCCGGCTGGCGGAACGTGAGGTCCACGTCGAAGTCCTTCGCGGCCTTGTTCGCCCCGGCCTCGCACAGGTCCCAGAACGGGTCGGTGGTGTTCGTGACGATGCCGATCTTCGGCTTGCCGCCGGCGGCCTTGCCGCCGCTGCCCGAGTTGCTGCACCCGACGAGGGCGGCCGCGAGGACGGCCAGGGGGAGGAGACGAATTGCCAAGACGCACCCGCCTTCGGAACAGGAGGAGAGAATTCCGCAGGAATGTTGAGTAAATGTACGCCGGGGGAAACGGGTGGCAACATTTCTCGTGGATTGAAGTAGGAAGACGGCGAGAAATCGGCGAGAAAAATGGATGCGGGGCGAAGTGGACAAAAAGACATTATAGGTGTCGCGTCAACCCAGGTGGCGATTCCGCCACGGGGGGCCACCCCGTGGCGGTGGCGGCGGTGGCGGTGCGGGGTTAAGCACGCGGTCGCGGTTGTTTGTGAATTTGTTCCCTCCCCCCTTGGGGGGGAGGGCTAGGGAGGGGGGTAACCTACCTTCCCCGGACGCGATCCTCACCGGGAGTGGGAAGCTCACCCCCCTCCCTAACCCTCCCCCCCAAGGGGGGAGGGAATAAGACAACAAGGCCCGACCGGGTGCTTATCGGGCCAGGTCAGTTCGACCACTCCGGCTTCGCCGCGCCGCCGTCGAGCTGCTTGACCATCTCGCGGTTCTTGTTCAGCCCCTTCAGTAACTTCTCGGCCTTCGGGTACTGGGCCTCGTCGAACCCTGTCGTCTTCATCATCTCGACGGCGATCTTCCGCGGGTCGGTCGATTCGGCCAGCACCTTGTCCACGGCCTTCTTCGGCGTCCGCTTCTCGTGCTCGGCCAGCTCCGCGAGCCGGAACTGGTCGGCCGTGATGCCGCCGGCCTCGCCGCTGCCGGCGAAGTTCAGGTTCATGAGTGGGTCGGCGTACCCCATGCGGGCGGCGTTCCGCTTCTCCGCGACCATCTTGCCGAGTTCGGAGCACAGAACGGCCGCGAGTTCCTCGTCCGTCGCGCACTGGTTCACGAGGGAGTCGGAGATGAAGACGCTCTGTTGGCCGCGGTGGAAGAGGATCGGCTCCTTGTCGCCGACGACCTGGAACGCGGCGTCCACGCCGCAGAAGAGGTTGGCGGCGAGGATTTGTCGGCCGACCTGATCGACGCGGGCAGCGGCGGCGATGTCCGCTTCCGTCGTCTTCGACACGTCCACGGGCTTGTTGATGAAGCCCCGCGCGGTGCGGAAGAACCGGCTGTCCTGGCAGCCGCACAGGGCGAGAACGACGACCGCCGCGACGCGCATCCCGAGTCCTCCGGTTTCGCGAATCGCGGCGTGATAGCAGTCAGGACGGCGGCTGTCGAGGGCGCTATTTCTTCACGCGAATCTCGTAATGGCGGTTCGCCATCGCGTCGTTCGGCTGGGAACTGGGGACGCCGCCGTGCAGCGTGGCGACGCCGTCCTTGACGGCGTACTCGAACGCCTTCCCGGTCACCGGGTCGAGCGGGATCGGCACGGTGCAGTCGGCGAGCTTCTCCGGCAGCTTGCCGTCGTGGTCGTGGGCGTACAGCCGGACGGCCTCGACGACGCGGAGGTACGCGACCCGTTGCTGAAGCCGTGCCTGGGCGGCCACCACCTTGCGGTTGGTCGGCAGGAAGAACTGCGCGATCGGCCCGCCCTCTTCCTTGACCCGCTTCTCGGCGGCGTCGCCGACCTTCATTGCGTCCGGGAACGGTAGCGAACTCGTGACGAGGATTTCGTCGAGCAGCAGCTCGTACCGGCGGATGTCGGCGGTGATGATCGCCTGCAGGTCGGTGAACGTCTTCACGCGATCCGGCTTCATGCCGGTGTCCGTCAGCAACTGGCGGGCGGCGGCGACCTTCTTCTTGTCGGTCGAGCGGATCGGCGCGTCGAGGTTGTACTTCAGGCGGCTCGTGCCCGTGGTGTTCATGAACTCGGTCATTGCCCCGGCCGCGTCGTACAGCTTCAGTTGGCGGAACGTTTCTTCCTCCGACATCGGACCGGTGGCTTCGAGGAACGGCTTGAACATGACCTCACTGAGGATGCGCTCGCCGCCGTGGGCCACGCGGCTGTTCAGCACATTCGCCGGGATTTCGGTCAGCGACCAGTACAGGTTCGGGCAGTTGGGCTGTTGGATCATCTCCTCGATCCCGTCCGTGCAGATCGACTGAATGGCGATGCCGACGAGCAGGCCGATGAGCGTCGGGTGCGACTCGAACGCGGAAGACAGGCCGTAGAACGTGCGGGCCGTGTAGACGGCCTTGTCGAAGTCGCCGGTCCCAAGTTCGTACCGCATCCGAATCTTCAAGAGCGTGGCGTGTTCGCGCATCTTCTGCACCTCCGGCAGCAGCGTGCCGATGCCGTCCTCCCGGAGGTTGAACCAGATTTGCCAGTCGGCCGTGAGCTGGCGGGCTCCCTCGTCCACGTCACCGAGCGGCCGGCCGCGGGTGTAGAAGAGTTGGTCCCGGTCGAGTTGCCGGTACGCCAGCCCGCCGATCATCATGGCGGTGCCGAGTTCGCCGTTGGTCTTGATCTGCGCGACGAGGTCTTCGAGGACGAGGTCGCCCAGGTGGTCGCGCTTCTCGCGCAGCTCGCGGGCGTAGAACGGGTCTTGTTCCATGTAGGCCCGCATGAACGTCGGCACGCGGTTGCCCGGCTTCATCTCCGTGTACTGCGGCGTCAGGTAGTACCGCGACAGCGGCTTTTTCACGCCCGTCGGGTGCAGCACGAGCGGTACGGTCAGCTTGCCGTCCTTCGGTTCGCGGACGACCTTACGGTACTGCTTCTCGTCCTTCGGCGGAGCCCAGAGCGCTTCCTTCGGGGGCGGCGCGGGGGGGGCGGCGATGCCGAGCATCAAGGCGATCAGGACAAGCATGGATCAACTCCGGTCATGGTTGGAAGTCGCGGGCGAACGCCAGGAGCGGCGGCCGCGGGGCGGTCGGGGAATCGTTCGCGGAACTTCGCGGTTCGGGGTTCTGTCGCAGGGCCAACAGGCTGTACGGGTCGGCCTTCGGGATCGCATGTTCTTCGACCGGAACGGAAGGAATCACCGGGACGGGCGGCGGCGGTTCCGGCTTCGGCGCGAGCCACAAGCCGAGCGTGACGAGCTGCGACAGGACGAGTACCCCGGTCGCCCACTTCCAAAATCTCGCCGGGCGAACCGACGCCCGGCCGGCGGCGAACAGTAGGGCGTCGCGGTCCACGGCCGTCGGGGTGAACCGTCCTAACTTGCCGATCACGTCTTCGGACATGCGACACCCAGCCTTTCCCGCAGCGCGGCGATCCCGGCCTCGTACCGGCGGTGCGCGGAGCTAACCGAGCACCCGGCCGCCTCCGCGATCTGCTCGAACTTCAACCCGCCCCACAGCCGGGCGACGATGACTTCCCGCTGGTCCGGGGCGAGCGACGCCAGCGCGGCGACGGCGGCCCCGGCATCGAGGCCATCGACTTCCGCCTCGGCGAACCACTCGACCCTTGCGACCCGCTCCTCGCGGTGTCGGCGGCGGCGGGCGGCCTTGCCCGCGTCCATCGCGGCGTTCCGCACGACGCGGAACAGCCACGCGGCCGGGTCCGTCGGTTCCGCCGGGAGCGTCACGTACTTGCAGAACGCTTCTTGGACCACGTCCTCGGGCGTGCCGCACCACTGCCGCGCGTACAGCACGAGCGCGGCGGCGTGCCGGTCGATCAGCTCCGCGAGAGGCCGGGCGGTCATGTCAAAGAGGGAGACGACGCGCGGCGGCGATTTTTCCGCCGCGCGGGGAAATGGAGGCTCACGACGCGGTGGGCACGACGATGATCGCCGGCAGGCCCTGCGTCCGCCGCCAGACGGTCATCTGGCCGACGTGCAGCATCGTGTGGTTACACAGCAGGTTCTCGGTGATGTCCCGCAAGGTCGGCAACTCCGTCGGGAAGAACGGGATCGGGTTCGGCTTCGCCCAGTCCTCGTCGCCCACCCGCGGCACGGCAACGAGAACACGTTCGGCCGCCTCGCTCAGCTTCCCCAGCAACTCCTTCTTGGACGGCAGTTGGGCCGGCAGGTCTTCCAGCTTCGAGCCGGGGCCGAACCACTTGAGGTATTCCGGCGGGCACGCCAACTCGCCGCCGAGCATCTTCGGGACGAAGCCGAACGTAGCGACGATGTGGCCGAGAATCCAGACCGGCGGGTTCATCGCCGGCGTCGGCCGCAGCCGCATGTCTTCTTCCTTCACGTCCGCGAAGCTCTTCTGGAGCAGCGAGACCACGAACCGGAAGGCCGTGAGGTTGATGGAGTTTGCCATAACGGTCCTTGTTGAAGGAATGTGAGCAACTACTTCTTGAGCGATAGCTGAACGATGAGAGTGATGACCGCCCCACCCAGTAAGGAAAGTACCGCAAGCACGATCGCTTGGGTCAACCCCCACCCCCGGTCGGAGAGCTTTTCCAACGCGCGACAGCGTTCTTCAAGGGACGCGATCTTGGCCGCGGAGTCGCTGAGCTTTTGTCGCAACGACTCGATCTCCTCTTGCCGCGACTTCAGTTCCGCAACGACCGCTCCGACGTGATTGAGCTTCAATTCCGTCAAGTCCTGGTGATTCTTGAGACGCTCCTGAAGCCTCGACAACTCCGTCGTCAATTCTTGGGCGTTCATCGGCGTTTATACCCCCACCGCGAGCGACCGGTTGACTCGGTCCTGGTCGTACTTCAACTCGACCTTGTTCAAATACGTCAGCAGGTTCGCGAACACCCAGGTCGGTCGGTCCAGGCCCGCCCGAATCTTGGCGTCCGTCGAAAAGATTTCCACGTCGAGCGGGTAGCCAACCAATCCCATCGGTTTGCCCAGGTAGTCGGCCGTGAGGTCCAGTAGCACTTGGGAACGGCCCTCGCGTTGTGGCACGAGCCGCCAGCAGGCCGAAATGTCGAAGGACCCCAGGGACGACAGCTCGACCTCCAGGAAATGGTTGGCCCGCTCGACTTTCCCTCGCAACTCCGCAGCCTTCCCACCGTCCAACCCTTCCATCCGGATTTCCGCGCGAAACATCTGTCATCCCTCACTTCCGCGGTCGCCCCGCACCTGTTCGTCGGGTGATTTGCCATTCGCATGGCCCTCCGTAAATTATCCCGGATACGCAGGGTGCTTTCAACGCTTTCCCATTACGAGACTCGGTTCCATGGCTCAGAAGCACGTTTACTCCTTCGGCGGCAAGGCGGCCGACGGCGACGGCAAGATGAAAGAACTCCTCGGCGGCAAGGGGGCCAACCTCGCCGAGATGTGCAAGATCGGCATCCCCGTCCCCCCCGGCTTCACCATCACCACGGAAGTCTGCGCCGCCTACTACGAGCAGGGCAAGAAGATCCCCGAGGCGGCCATCCCGGAGATCGAGGCGGCCGTCAAGAAGATGGAGGCCGACTTCGGCGGCAAGAAGTTCGGCGACCCGGCCGACCCGCTACTCGTGAGCGTCCGGTCCGGCGCGGCCCTGTCCATGCCGGGGATGATGAACACCATCCTCAACCTCGGCCTGACCGACGCGAGCGTGGAAGGGCTGGCGAAGAAGACCGGCAACCCGCGGTTCGCCTACGACAGCTACCGCCGCGTCATCGACATGTTCGGCAGCACGGCGATGGGTTGCGAGCACGAGGCGTTCGAGCACGAAATCCACGCAATGAAGGCCGAGAAGAAGGTCAAACTCGACACCGACCTGTCGGCCGACGACCTGAAGGAACTCGTAAAGCGGTACAAGGCCGTCTACAAGAAGCACGTCGGCGACGACTTCCCGCAGGACGCCAAGAAGCAGCTGATGCTCGCCATCAACGCCGTGTTCAACTCGTGGAACGGCAACAAGGCCATCGAGTACCGCCGCATCGAACGGATCACCGGCCTCAAGGGCACAGCCGTCAACGTCCAGGCGATGGTGTTCGGCAACATGGGGGACACGTCCGGCACCGGGGTCGCGTTCACCCGCGACCCGAACACCGGCGAGAACGTCTTCTACGGCGACTACCTCATCAACGCCCAGGGCGAGGACGTGGTGGCCGGCATCCGCACCCCGGAGCCGATGGCGAAGCTCGACAGCGAGATGCCGAAGGTTTACAAGCAACTGATGGAGATTCGGCAGACGCTGGAGAAGCACTACAAGGAGATGCAGGACATCGAGTTCACCGTGCAGGAGGGCACGCTGTACATGCTGCAAACCCGGTCCGGCAAGCGGACCGGGACGGCGGCCGTCCGCATCGCCGTCGAGATGGTGAAGGAAGGGCTGATCGACGAGACGACGGCCGTGAAGCGCGTCCCGGCCGACTCCCTCAACCACCTGCTCCAGCCGCAACTCGACCCGAAGTCGAAGGTCAAGCCGGTGGCGCAAGGCATCGCCGCCAGCCCCGGCGGGGCGAGCGGGAAGGTCATCCTGTCCGCGGAAGCGGCGGTCGAGTTCGCCGAGAAGCACCCGAACGAGCCGATCCTGCTCGTCCGCAAGGAGACGAGTCCGGAGGACGTGGCCGGGATGCACCTGGCGAAGGGCATCCTCACGAGCACCGGCGGCAAGGCGAGCCACGCGGCCGTCGTCGCCCGCGGGTGGGGCAAGCCGTGTGTCGTCGGGTGCGAGGCGGTCAAGATCGACGAGAAGAACCAGACCGTCACCATCGCCGGGCAGGTCGTGAAGGCCGGCGACTACCTCACGATCAACGGCACGACCGGGGACGTGATGATCGGCAAGGTCGAGACGATCGCCCCGAGCATGACCGGCGACTTCAGCACGCTCATGACGTGGGCGGACAAAGGCCGGAAGCTCAAGATTCGGACGAACGCGGACAGCCCGGCCGACGCGCTGAAGGCCCGCGAGTTCGGGGCGGAAGGCATCGGCCTGTGTCGCACGGAGCACATGTTCTTCGGCGAGGACCGCATCGCCGCCGTGCGGGAGATGATCCTGTCCACGACGGAGGAAGGCCGCAAGAAGGCGCTGGCGAAGATCGAGCCGTTCCAGAAGGCCGACTTCGTCGGCATCTTCGAGGCAATGGCCGGGCTGCCCGTGACGATTCGGTTGCTCGACCCGCCGCTGCACGAGTTCCTTCCGCAGAAGGACAACCGCGCCGGCGCGGAAGCGGTCGCCAAACAGATCGGCGTCAGCGTCGAGAAGATTTTCGAGCGCGTCGATGAGCTCCACGAGATGAACCCGATGATGGGGTTCCGCGGCTGCCGGCTGCCGATCGTCTTCCCGGAAATCGGCGACATGCAGGTGCGGGCGATCATCGAGGCCGCGATTGAAGTGAAGAAGAAGGGCAAGACCGTGCTGCCCGAAATCATGATCCCGCTCGTCGGCGTGCTGGAAGAGTTGACGCTCCTCAAGAAGCGGGCCATCGCCGTCGCCGAGGAGGCGATGACGAAGGCCGGCACGAAGGTCGAGTACCAGATCGGCACGATGATCGAGCTGCCCCGCGCGGCGCTGACGGCCGACAAAATCGCGGAGGAGGCGGAGTTCTTCAGCTTCGGGACGAACGACCTGACCCAGATGACGTTCGGCTTCAGCCGCGACGACATCAAGGGGTTCATGCCGACGTACCTGAAGGAGAAGATCCTCGGCGTGGACCCGTTCCAGTCGATCGACGTGAACGGCGTGGGCCAACTGATCGACCTCGGCATCCAGAAGGGCCGCTCGGCGCGGAAGGCGAAGCACGGCCAGCACCTGAAGGTCGGCATCTGCGGCGAGCACGGCGGCGACCCGGACAGCGTGTTCTTCTGCCACGGCGTCGGGATGGACTACGTGAGCTGCAGCCCGTTCCGCGTGCCGATCGCGCGGCTGGCCGCGGCGCAAGCCGCCCTCGGCGAGGCCGGGAAGCGGGACAAGTAAGCACTGTGTGGCGTGCTTTGCTGAAAGCTCAACCGTGTCTCACGGTTGAGCTTTCTTCGTTAACCGGGTACGATCCGGGTGGAGGTGCGTATGTCTACCGCCGTCGTTTCCGCATCACGTTCGATCTTTGAAGACTACGAGCCGATTCACCGGTTCACGGTGGCCGAATACCATCGACTCGCCGACAATCGCATCCTCGACCCGGAAGAATCGCTGGAATTGTTGGAAGGCTACATCTGTCACAAGGGCGGCCGCCGCCCGAGCGATTTGCGTAACCTCGGCCGGCCGGAGTGGGCGGGGTTGCGGCGTTTCACGGTGGCCGAGTACCACGCCATGCTCGCGGCGGGCATTCTCAAGAGCGGCGACCCGGTCGAACTCATCGACGGCTTCCTGGTGCGAAAAATGTCCCGGAACCCTTCCCACGATTCGGCCATCGACCTCTTCCGCCTCGCCCTGGCCCCACTACTTCCGGTTCGGTGCATGTTGCGAAGTCAGCAAGCCGTGACGCTCTTGGATAGCGAGCCGGAACCCGATTTCGCGGTCGTAGTCGGCGGGCCGCGCACGTTTACCGGTCGCCATCCCCAACCGGCCGACGTGCTGTTGGTCGCGGAGGTCGCGGACACAACACTCGCCACCGACCGCACCATCAAGCTCACCGCCTACGCCAAGAACCGTCTGCCCGTCTACTGGATCGTGAACGTCGCTGACATGCAGGTCGAAGTCTACGCCGACCCGCAACCGGCCGTCTCGCCGCCGACCTACGCGACCCGCACCGATTACCGCTCCGGTCAGGTCGTGCCGCTCGTTCTCGACGGTCAGCAAGTTGGCACGATCCCGGTCGCCGACTTGCTGCCGTAACCGCTCACGCGAACCATTCGCGGAACGCCGCCATCGTCGCCTCCGCCGCCCGGTTCGAGTCCGGGTACGGGAACGCCTCCGCCGACACATATCCGACGTAACCAACTTCCCGCAGCGCCGCGGCCACCGCCGCGAAGTCCGTGTGGCCGAACCCGGCCGGGCGGCGGTTCGAGTCCGCGAGGTGGACGTGCCCGACGTGCGGCCCGGCGGCGCGGATCGCGGCGGCCAGGTTCACCTCTTCGATGTTCATGTGGAACAGGTCGGCGAGCAGCTTCACGCTCGGTCGGCCGGCCCGCTTCAACACCTCCACGCCCTCTTCCAACCGCGTGGCGAAGTTCGTCTCGTACCGGTTCAGCGGCTCGTAAATCAGCGCCTTCGCGTGGCCGCCGAGCTTGTCCAACGCTTCGACCAAGTAGGCGGTCCCGGCGGCCTTATCCGTGCCGTCGCCCCACCGGCCCTGCATCGACCCGATGATCGCGGGGGCGTCGAAGTTGGCCCCGTAGTCGATCATTTCCTTTACGAAGTCGAGAGCCTTCGTCCGCACCGCCGCGTCCGCGCTCGTGAGCGTCAGCTTGTGCCGCACCCACCCAGCCCCCGTGCCGACGGCCGCAAGTGACAGCCCGTTGTCAGTGAGAACGGCTCGCAGCTCCTTCGCCGGAACCGCGTCCGGGCCGGGGGCGAACAGTTCGACCGCGTCGAACCCCAGTTCCTTCGCCGTGCGGCAGGCGGCCGGCAGGTCGTCGTGGAACACGAACGGCCCGCTCTTGGCTTCGGGGACGAGACTGACCGTGACGGCGGACTTCATGGCACTCTCGGCGTTTGAATTTTGCATTTTTCATTTCGACTTTTGAATTGGTTCAGGACATGACCGGACCAATTCAAAAGTCGAAATGAAAAATGCAAAATGGAATCAACTACTCGATCTCGACGACGGCCTTGATGACGCCGGTCTCGGGCTTCATCCACGTCGGGAACAGCCCGATCATCTCGTCGAACCCGGCGCGGTGCGTGATCCACGGCTTCGTGTCGATCTTCCCACTCTCGATCAGTCCGATGATCTGCTTAAACTCGGCCGTGACCGCGTTGCGACTCGCGAGGAAGCTCATCTCCCGGCGGTGCATCAGCGGCTGGGTGAACGCGATCTCCTGGTTCGTGATGCCGACGTACACCAGCCGCCCGGCGAACGCGACGTAGTTCATCGCGTTGACCATCGACTTGTTGCTGCCGGTCGCGTCCACGACCACGTCGGCCCAGTTCCCGCCGGTCAACTCTTCCAGCTTCTTCAACTCCGTCCCGTCGGCGCGGATCGTGTACTCGACGCCCATCCGCTCGCGGCAGAAGGCCAACCGCTGCTCGTTGATGTCCAGCACGACGGTCTTCGCGCCGGACAGCTTCGCGAACACGACGGCGCTCAGGCCGATCGGCCCGGCCCCGATGACGAGGATCGTCTCGCTCGCCTTCGGCGCGGCCCGGTTGATCGCGTGGCAGCCGATCCCCAGCGTTTCCACGAGCGCGAGTTGCTCGAACGTCAGCTTCGTCGAGACGTGCAGCTTGCGGGCGGGGATGGTGAACAGCCGTTGCAGCCCGCCGTCGCGGTGGACGCCGAGCGTCTGGTGGTTCATGCAGCAGTTCGTGTGGCCGCGGACGCACGAGTAGCACGTCTGACAGTTGATGTACGGCTCGATGCTGCACCGGTCGCCGACCTTGACGGTCGTGACGCCCGCGCCGACGGCGACGACCTCGACGCCGAGTTCGTGGCCGGGGATGCGGGGGTAGCTGAAGAACGGCATCTTGCCGAGGTAGCCGGAGAAGTCGGTCCCGCAGATGCCGACGCGGTGGATTCGCACGACGGCGTCGCCGGGGCCGGGCGGCGGCGGTTCGGGCACGTCGATGACGCGGAACGCCTCGGGCCGTTCGAGCTGGATCGCTTTCATGGGAGAGTCTCGCTGGCGGGAGTGCCGAAAACTTACCGGCGGCGGACGCGGGCGGCCATAGTAGTAGGCACACTCCGTGTGCCGTCTGCCGAGCGCCGCGGAAACCTGCACATGGACCCGGTGGCGGAAAGGAGACGGCACACGGAGTGTGCCTACTACTATGGGTTTTCTTGAAAGCCCCTGGGCCGACCGCTGTAGACCTAACTAACATCAGCAGCACGAATCCTCTCGTCCCTGCACCCTGGAGAACGGATGGCTGCTGCCGCCCCCGCGAGCGTCCTGGAACAACTTCACTGGCGGTACGCGGTGAAGCAGTTCGACCCGACCCGCACGATCCCCGCCGACACCTGGCGGGTGCTCGAAGATTCGATGGTCCTGTCGCCGTCGTCCTACGGACTTCAGCCGTGGAAGTTCTTCGTCGTGGCGGACCCGGCCACGCGGCAGAAGCTGCTGCCCGTGTCGTGGAACCAGCGGCAGGTCGTGGACGCGTCGCACCTGGTCGTTTTCGCCGTGAAGGCGACGGTCGGCCCGCCGGACGCGGAGCGGCTGATTCAACGCTCGTCGGCCGTCCGCGGGATTCCGGTCGAGAAGCTGGACGGGTACAAGAAGATGATGGTCGGGTCGCTGACGCGGGCGACGCCGGAACACGTCCGTGAGTGGATGACGCGGCAAGTCTTCATCGCCCTCGGCGTGTTCCTCACGGCGGCCGCGATGGTCGGCGTCGATGCCTGCCCGATGGAAGGGTTCCAGCACGAGCAGTACGACGAGATTCTCGGCCTGCCGGCGAAGGGGTATCACAGCGTCGTCGTGGCGACGGCCGGCTACCGGGCGGAGGCGGACGTGACCGGGAAGCTGCCGAAGGTGCGGTACGAGAAGGCCGAGATGATCGAGGTGATCTAGCCATGCAGTGCTACGAGTTCGTGAAAGTCGGCGACGAGTTCCGATTGGCCCGGATGACGCGGCCCGACCCCGCGCCGTCGCCTGGGCGGGTGATCGTCCGCGTTCACTCCACGTCGCTGAACTACCGCGACCTGATCCACCTCAAGAACAAGGCCGGCCGGGACGTGACCGGCAAGGTTCCCCTGTCCGACGGGGCCGGCGAGGTCGTGGCCGTCGGCGAAGGCGTCACGACCGTGAAGGTCGGCGACCGCGTCATGCCGAACTTCTTCCCGCTCTGGACCGGCGGCCGGTTCGACATGAGCCACCACGCATCCGCACTCGGCGGGCACGGGGCGGACGGGATGCTGACGGAGTTCGCGGACCTGCCGGCGGAATCGCTCGTGCCGGTCCCGGACTACCTGAGCTACGACGAGGCCGCGTGCCTACCGTGCGCCGCCGTCACCGCGTGGGCCGGCCTCGTCACCCGCGGCGGGCTGAAGGCCGGTGACACGGTCCTCGCCCTCGGGACCGGCGGCGTGTCCGTGTTCGCCCTGCAGATCGCCGTGGCGTTCGGCGGGCAGGTCATCATCACGTCGGGCAGCAACGAGAAGCTGGCGAAGGCGAAGAACTTGGGGGCCGCGCACGGGATCAACTACAAGACGACCCCCGACTGGGAGAAGGAAGTCTACCGACTGACGAACAAGCGGGGCGTCGATCACGTTATCGAGGTCGGCGGCGGCGGGACGCTCGGGAAGTCGCTGGCGTCGGTCGCGGCCGGCGGGCACGTCGCGCTCATCGGCGTCCTCACGGGGTTCGGCCCGCCGACCGACAGCCTGTTCCCGCTGCTCGCCCGGAACGCCACGGCGTCCGGAATCTACGTCGGGTCCCGCGACGACTTCGTCGCCCTCGCCACGTTCCTCGCCCGCCACCGCATCTCCCCGGTCGTGGACCGCGTATTCCCGTTCGCCGCCGCGGACGAGGCGTTCGCGCACCTGGAAGCCGGCTCCCACTTCGGGAAGGTCGTGATCCGCGTCGTGCCGTGACCCCGCCCGTACCCCCGCGCAACTTTCTGCCTAGAATGCCTTCTAACCCGAGTTCGCACGGCGTCGTCGGTGTTAGGCGGCCCCGGTGAGAAGGTATTCTCCGAAGGAAGCGCATGGCCGAAGCGCCGTTAACACGGGCGACGCTTCTCGCCCGGATCCGCGACGGGCGCGACACGGACGCGTGGCGGGAGTTCCTCCGCCTGTACGGGCCGGTCGTCTACGGGTTCGCCCGGAACCGCGGCCTGCAGGACGCGGACGCCGCCGACCTGATGCAGGAAGTCCTCCGCAGCGTCGCCCGGAACGCGAACAAGATGGAGTACGACCCGAAACGCGGCACTTTCCGCGGGTGGTTGTACACCGTGACCCGGAACAAGGTTTACAATTTCCTGAACGGCCAACGGCACCGGCCGAAGGCGTCCGGCGACTCGGCCGCCCAGGAACGGCTTGACACGATCCCCGACCGCGACGACGCCGGCAACGATTGGGAGCTAGAGTACCAGCGGCAGCTGTCGGCGAAGGCGATGGACCGGGTGAAGGGCGAGTTCCAGAAATCGACGTGGGCCGCGTTCTGGGGAACCGCCGTCGAGGGCCGGACGCCGCAGGAGGTCGGGGCGGAGTTGAAAATGTCCACCGGGGCGGTGTACGTGGCGAAGAGCCGGGTCATCGCCCGTTTACGGGAAGAAGTGAAGAAACTAGAAGCCGAGGCGGAGGCATGGTAGTTGCCGCGACCCCGCCCGCTCGCGAGAAACATTGAGACGCCGTTATGTCCGCCGACGCCACCACCCACACCGACTGCGATTGCCCGTCCGCGGAGGAACTCCGCCGGCTGGCCCGCGGCCACCTGACCGACGCCCGCCAGGCGCAACTCACCGGCCACCTCGACCAGTGCCCCGGCTGCCAGTGCCGGCTCGACGAGATCGCCGCGGACGGCGACAAGCTCTACTCCGCGTGCATGCGGAAGCTGTGCGAGCCGCCCGCCCCGAAGGAGTCGGCGTACTGGGAGGCGATGAGCCAGGTCGAACTCGCCGTCACCGGCGTGACCCCCAGCGACGGCACGGCCGACAGCGTCCCGAACCTGAACCCGCACGAGGACCTCAAGCTCGACTTCCTCCAGCCGACGGACAAGCCCGGCCGCCTGGGGCGGCTCGGCGCGTTCGACGTGATCCGCGTCGTCGGCCGCGGCGGCATGGGCGTCGTCCTCGCCGCGTTCGACGAGTCGCTGCAGCGGGAAGTCGCGATCAAGATTCTCGACCCGCAGCTGAAGGCGAACGAGACGGCCCGCCAGCGGTTCTGCCGGGAGGCCCGCGCCGCCGCGAAGGTGTCGCACGACAACATCGTCGCCGTCTACCAGGTGAGCGAGGACGAGACGGCCAGCCTGCCGTACTTCGTCATGCAACTCGTCAACGGCGAGACGCTCGAGGACCGGCTCCGCCGCCAGGGGAAGCTGACCGTCGAGGAGACCGTCCGCATCGGGATGCAGGCCGCCGCCGGCCTCGCCGCCGCCCACGAGCACCAGCTGATTCACCGGGACATCAAGCCGGCGAACATCCTCATCGACAAGCTGACGAACAAGGTGAAGCTGACCGACTTCGGCCTCGCCCGCGCCGCCGAGGACCTGAAGCTGACGCGGACCGGGTTCGTCGCCGGGACGCCGCTGTACATGGCCCCGGAGCAGGCCCGCGGGGACGAGATCGACGTGCGGAGCGACCTGTTCAGCCTCGGCAGCGTGCTGTACGAGTCGCTGTCCGGCCGGCCGCCGTTCGAGGGGAAGACGCCGCTCGTCGTCCTCCGGCGGCTGACCGACGAGTTGCACGAGCCGATCCACAAGGTCAACCCGGACGTGCCCGACTGGCTCGAAGACATCCTCGACAAGCTGTTGGAGAAGGACCCGGAGAAGCGGTACCAGTCGGCCGCGGAGTTGGCGAACGAGTTGGCCCAGCACTACGCCTGCATCAAGCCGCCGTCGATGGACAAGGTCGAGGCGTGCCCGCTCAGCCCGTCGCGGACGTGGCGGAACATCATCCGGTCGCGGTCGCAGCGGAAGGCGGCGGTGTTCCTCGCGGCGACGTTCCTGCTCGGCGCGCTCCTCGGCAGCCTCGGCACGGTCGCCTTCGGCCCGACGCGGGAGGTCCGGGTCGAGGTCCCGGCGGAGGTCGCGAAGAACGGCGTCGCCGTCGCGGCCCCCAGCAACGGCGGCGAACCTCGCGGGCCGAACGAGTTGCAGACTACGAAGCGGCTGAGCGGGGCCGTTTGGTCGCTCACCTCGTCCCCGGACGGCAAGATGGTCATCGCCGGGCTGGAGGACGGGTCGATCGTCAGCTGGGACTTGAAGAACAACGGCACGATCACGACCCTCGGCAAGCACGACGGCCCGGTCTGGTCCGTGGACCTCGCGCCGGACGGCAAGACGTACATCTCGTCGAGCGACGACGGCTCGGTCAAGGTGTGGGACATCGTCTCGGACAAGCCGATCGCCGAGATCAAGAACGACGTGTCCGTCCGGTCCGCGGCCATGAACCCGGAGAAGACGCACGTCGTCACCGGCGACCGGATGGGGAACGTGAAGATTTGGTCGATCGCCCGCCCGGAAACGCCGGAGAAGGTGTTCAAGCACGCCGGGATCATCAACGCCGTCGCGTTCGGCCCGGACAGCCTTCTCATCGCGTCCGGGAGCACGAACAAGACGGTCATCCTGTGGGAGCGGAACACCGGCAAGAACCGCGGCATCATGCGGGGCCACGAGGGGCCGGTGTACGGCGTCGCGTTCTCGCCGGAGGGGGACACGCTGGCGACGGCGAGCTGGGACCACAACGTCATGCTGTGGAACACGTCCGACGGCACGCCGATCAAGACGATCAAGGACGCCCACGAGGAGGGCATCTGGGCCATCTCGTTCAGCTGCTGCGGCAAGGTGCTCGCCACCGCCGGGCAGGAGGGGCTGGTCAAGGTCTGGAACGTCGAGGACGGGAAGGAACTCCGGCAGTTCTCCCGGCACAAGGGCACGGTCCACGCCGTCCACTTCACCGACGGCGGGAAGCAACTCTTCACGGGCGGCCGCGACGGGACGATCAAACTCTGGCAAGTGAAAGACGGGTCCCCATGACCGCCCGGTTCGCGGGGCTGATCGCGGCCCCGTTCACGCCGTTCCACGCCGACGGCACGCTCGCCCTCGACCGCGTCCCGGACCAGGCCGCCGTGCTGACGGACACGACCGTCGGCGGGGCGTTCGTCTGCGGCACGACCGGCGAGAGTTCGTCCCTCAGCACGGCCGAGCGGAAGCTGGTCGCCGAGCGGTGGATGGCCGTCGCCGGCCGGAAGCTGAAAGTGATCGTCCACGCCGGGCACACGAGCGTGCCGGAAGCCCGCGACCTGATCGCGCACGCGGCATCCGTCGGCGCGGCGGCCGTCGCCGTGACCGCCCCGTACTACTTCAAGCCGGCCGGCGTGAACGAGTTGGTGGCGTTCCTGAGCGAGGTCGCGTCGGCCGCCCCGGCCCTGCCGTTCTACTACTACGACATCCCGTCCACGACGAACGTGCATCTCCACACCACGGAGGTACTGCGCCGGGCGGCGAAGGTGATCCCGAACCTGGCCGGCGTGAAGTTCTCGAACCCGGACCTGCTGACGCTCCAGGAGTGCGTGCAGCTCGACGGCGGGCGGTTCGAGGTGATGTTCGGCGTGGACGAGTTCCTGCTCGCGGCCGTGGCCCTCGGCGCGACCGGGGCCGTCGGCAGCACGTACTGCTACGCCGCGCCGGTGTACCACCGGATGCTGGCGGCCGTACGGGACGGGAACCTCGACGCCGCCCGCGGGCACCAGTACGGCAGCGCGAAGTTGGTCCGCGCGCTGATCGACTTCGGCGGGTTGCGGGCGGGCAAGGCGATCATGAAGATGATCGGCGTCGATTGCGGCCCGGTCCGCTCGCCGCTCCGCCCGACGACGCGCGAGGACGAGCTAGCTCTGTACGAGCGGCTCCAGCCGCTCGACATCTTCGCGCGGCCGCTGCGGCGTCCCTCGTAGGGCGGGTCAAGGCTTTGCGCCGACCCGCCGCGGCGCGGTCAGCCCCGGCGGGTCGGCGCAAAGCCTTGACCCGCCCTACTGGGCTGCATTTTTCCCTCCCGCTCGGTTACAACAAATCCTTCCCTATCCCAACGAGCGGATTGAATGTCGGCGGAGTTCACCATCCTCGCGAGCGGCAGCAGCGGCAACGCCGCGTTCCTCTCCGCGAACGGGTTCGGCCTGCTCATCGACTGCGGGATCGGTCCGCGGTCGCTCTCGGACCGCCTCGCCGCCGCCGGCGCGAAGTGGCCGAACGTCTCGGCCGTCCTCCTCACCCACCTGCACGGCGACCACTGGAAGGGGCTGACGCTCCTCCACCTGCTCCGCCTGCGAATCCCGCTGATCGTCCACCCGGCCCACGTCGCGCAACTGCACGACCACGCCCCGGAGTTCCCGGCCCTCGCGAAGGCGAACCTCGTGCGGACGTTCCACGACGGCGAGCCGTTCGCGCTCGCCGACGGCCTCCGCTGCCTGCCGGTCCGCGTCCCGCACGACAGCGACCCGACGTTCGCGTTCCGGTTCGACGGCACGGCCCCCGACGGCCTCGGCTGGTCGGTCGGCCATGCGTCGGACCTCGGCCACGTCCCGAAGTCCCTCGCGGCCGCGTTCCGGTCCGTGGACGTGCTGGCGGTCGAGTACAACCACGATGTCGAGATGCAGCGCCGCAGCCGCCGGACGCAACAACTCATCGCCCGCGTCCTCGGCACGCACGGCCACCTGTCGAACCGCCAGGCCGCGGACTTCACCCAGGACCTGCTGCTGAACCGCACGACGCCGCTCCAGGCGTTGTTCCAACTCCACCTCAGCCGCGAGTGCAACACGCCGGAGTTGGCCCACGCGACGGCGTCCGAGGTGTTGTCCGACCTGTCGCCGCGGACGGTCCTCGTCACCGCCGGCCAGGACCGGCCGACGCGGACGGTTCGCGTCCGCCCGCGGTCGCCCGACCGGCCGGCGTCGAACTTGAGCCTTTCCCCGATTCGCACGTCGTTTCAGCCGCCGCTGCCCGGCATGGCCTGACCCGCCCGCGTTAACCTGGCGAACCCTTGCGCCCTGTAGCGGTCCCGCCGCTCGTCCGGGTTCAATCGTTCGTGCCCGGCGTGATCGCCGTCACGGTCGTGCGGCCGGCCGCCGAAATAGAACCTCACGCACGGACCCGCACGCCCCGTTCGGAGGTCGCGATGAATCGGTACAAGTTGGTCGCCCTGATGCTCGTCCTCGCCCCGGCGTTCGCCCGCGGCAACCCGCCGCGGCCGGCGGCCGACTGCCCGCCGGCGGCGAAGCCGTGCGGCCCGGCGTACTGCAACCCGGTCCTGGCCCCGCCTGTGATCGGCCAGCCGCTGCCCGTCTGCCCGACCGTGCCGTGCCCGCCCGAGGCGTGCGGCCCGTGCGAGAAGAGGCCCGGCTTCCTCCGACAGGTGATGGGCTGGTTCGGCGGCCGCACCGCGACCGCCTGTTCCGGCACGAGCTGCCCGACCCCGCGGGCGGCGGTCGTGACCGCGGCAACACCGGTGCGAGCCGCGGCCCACGGCGGGCCGTGTTGGGACCGACTGAAGGCGTGGCTCTGTTGGAAGCCGTGCCGGGAGCAATTCCTGCCTGTGCTGGTGCCGGAGCCGTACCAGGCCCCCGTGAGTGCGTACTTCCGCACCTGCCAGGAGCCGACGGCCGTGCCGCCGTGCGCCGCGGTCGGCCACGCGAAGGGGAAGAAGAAGGCGTGCGACACCGGCAGCTGCCCGCCGGCGGCGTGTACGGTCGCGGTCGGCCCGGTGGTCCCGCAGCGGACGTACGCGGTCAACGGGTGGACGCCGATGTACGCCGGCCCGGCGGCTGCGCCGGCCGCTCCGAGCGCCGTCGTCCCGGCGGCCGCGACGGTGAAGCCGGCGGCGGCGAACCCGATCGCCCGCCCGTTCACGTCGCCGTGAGGCTTGAGCCGGCCGGGTGCGGCTCGTAGACTAGCGGGAGCCGCACCCGTAGCTCAACTGGACAGAGCATCGGTCTTCGGAACCGAGGGTTGGGGGTTCGAATCCCTCCGGGTGTACTGGGTTGTGACGATGAGGCCGGCCGGGTGTCCCCAATCGGGTGTACCCGGCCGGCCTCATTTCAGTCGATGTCGAATTCCACCAGCGGCGCGCGGCGGATCATCAGAACGAGAAACGGTAGAGAAATCAGGTCAACCGCCAGCCAGCATAAGAGAAACCTGAACAGGAACTCCAACGTCTCCATGCTCGGCCTCCTCGATGTGAAGGATTGATTGATCCCGCGCGTCGGGCGGGGAAGCTGACGCTCCCGGCCGCTGTTCCGGCACCGGCACGCCGCCCGACGCGCTGAGTCTCTGTTGTTCGATCGCCGCGTGCCGCTCGCAAATCTCCCGCCCCTCGGCCACGTCCCTTACCCGCGTCCACTCCCCGCCGTCGATCCGGAGCAGGAACACCCCCTCGCTTTTCTTCACGAGCCGGTAACGATCGTTGCCCGCGTAGTGGAGCCGCGGCAGCCAGCCGTTCACGAGGAACGTCGGGTCGTGCCGGGGGACCACCTTCCACGCGACCAGCGGCGGGGGCTGCGTCTTCCACTCCGTGTACCGGTCCAGCGCGACGGCGATGTCCCGGCGGAGCCGCTCGGCCTGGCCCAGGGTGAGCCGGAGCGAGTACGCGCCGCAGGTGAACCGGAACGGGTGGGTGCCCTTGACCTCCTGGGCCGTGCCGATGCTGTCGCCGGGCGGGTCGAAGGTAACGCCGACCTCGCGGCGGCCGTTTGGGTCGGACGTGGTCATGGGGCCTCCGGGGTTCTCTCTAAACGCCCAAAGCCCGCCGCACTCCGTGCGACAGGCCGGGCGAGGCGACTTCCTTGCCGCCAGGCATCGGGCCGGTTCCGTGTGGGGCCGGATTGCCGATGTTGAGCCTATGCTAGCCTCGGCTAGCCGTGGCGTCAAGTGGATTTCCCTTGCTTGCCTCGGAATGCCTGCGTATGATTGGGCTATCGCATTCCGCGGCAAGGGGTTATACGATGCAACTCATGGCCAAAAAGAAACCGAATTCGGCCGGCGGCCGTAGCAAGCGGGACTCCGTCTTCATGCCGGCGGGGTGGAGCGAGGTCGCGGAGAAATTGGCGGAAAAGGCCCGGCAGCCCATCGGCTGGTACGTGGTCGAGTTGCTCAAGCGCGAGGCGGACGCGGCCGGCATACCGACGCCGGCCGCCCCGTGGGAGTCGGGCAAATCTGCCGAATAGCTTCACCCGCCCGTGACCGCCGCGTGCGCGGCGTTCACCGCGTTGGGGTTCCCCTCGAACAGCCGCAGCAGGGCCAACAGCCGGTCGTCCAGCGTCGTCTCCGTGTTCGGGGCCGTGCGCTCGAGTATCTTGATCGCCACGGCGATCGCGACCTTCACGGCGATGCTTGCGGCCGGGTCGAATCCGGCCCCTCGTGCGGCCGCCTCCGCCCGGTCCACCACCGCCGAATCTTCGTGCAGCGCCTTCAGCACCTCGAACAGCTTCCCGCGGCCCTCGCCCCGCCGACGCAACTCGAGCGCGGCGGCCCGGAGGCCGAACCGCGACCGGTCGGACAGCCCCAACGGGGGGCCGGCCTGAATCCGGGGGACGCCGTCGTTGAAGATGTCCGGGGCGTCCTCGGGGACCACGACGATCACCTCGAACTCCTTCCCCTGAATCACCTTCACCGCCCCGCCGCCGGCGGTGGCCGCGAGCAGCAGGCCGACGATCAGTTTCCAGTAGGACTTCACCAACTTCTTCACGGTCTCCATGTCAGGCTCCGATAGAGTTTGAGGGGCAGGACCACGGGCAGGAACAAAGAAGCGACGCCGAGGCGTAACAGCTTCTCGGCGTCGCTCGTTTCGGGGGTCATCGCGCAGACGGCGGCGAACCGCCGCTCGATCCAGGTCATTGGCTCGGAACCTCGTCGGGCACGCGGACCGTTTCCGTGACGGGCTGGTCCACGAGCGTACACGTCCCGTTGCCGTTGCACTGCTTCACCTTCACCACCTTCGTCCGGGTGACCTCCTTCGTCGGGATCAGGTCGTCCCGCTCCTCGTAGGTCGGGGAGCCGTTCTGCAAGTAGCAGCGGAACACCCCCTTCGTGTTGCCGTCGAAGCTCGCGAGCGCCACGGCGTTCTTCGCCGAGGCGGGCACGCGGTAGCCGACGTACACGATCCGCTCCCCGCCCGACTGGACCGCCTTCAGCACCTGGCGGTATGGGTCCGGCTTGGTGGCGGCCCGCGTGAACTTCCCGTCGCAGTCGCAGGCGTCGCACTTGCACGCCCCACCGCACTTCTCGCACTTCGCGGCGGCGACGGGCTTGGCGGCTACCTTCTGGTCCACGTCCGCGGCGACGGCCAGCGCGAGGGCGGCCGCCGCCTTCGTCTTGGCCTTCTCCTTCACGGGGTCGGACGCGGCGGCCACGCAGCCGAAGGCGAGGAGGGCGACGAACAGCATGGCGGCCCAGCACAGGGCCGAAACGGGAATCGCGTTCTTCACGGCGCAAGCTCCGGGGCGAAGACAACGTCCCGGCCCCGGCCACGCGCCGGGGCGGGAACGTCTTTGAGGATGAACCAGGGGTTGCGGGTCGGGAACCCGACGGCGTCACTGAAGACGATGCAGTCGCCCTCGCGGGCCATCCGGTCCGCGGTGGCCCAATCGACGAAGAAGCTGCCCGGCGGCATGTCGTACTTCCCCGTCGGGCCGCGGACCCAGTCCGTGCCCCACGAGTTCACGAACAGGAAGCCGGGCCGCGGGCCGCCGATGACGCCGACTACGGCCATGCAGTGCCCCCACGTCCCGGACGCGCGAAGGAAGCCGTCCTTGTCGCGCGTCCAAGGGCCGCGGGAGCCGAAGCCGACGCGGGAGCCGATCGCGATCGGGTACGCCTGGCGGATCGCCTTCGCCATCTCGTCCGCGCTCCGGGCGAACGAGATGCCCTTGACCGGCGACTGCTTGGTGATCGGTTCCAGTTCATCCGGCAGCCCGGACCGGCCCCAGTCGCGGCAACGGTTCTCGTCGTACCGGGTCAGGTCCAAACGGCCGTACACGCCTTTCGGCAGCACGCCGTATCGCTTGGCGGCTTCGCCGGCCCACGCCGTCACGCTCCCGTCCCCGCGGATCCGGCCGCCGCCGATCTCCACGCGGGACAACCCGTACATGGCCTCCTGGACGAGTTCCTTGTGCGCGTCCAGCGGCAGCCCCTGCGAAAGGGCTTGGAGGATGATGAGGTATTCGATCGCCGTTGTGCTGCCAAAGCTCACGCACGACCCGACCCGACCCTGATCGCGGGCCGGCAGGTGTTGGCCCAAGAACTTCCTGACCCCGTCCGACAACAACACGTCCTGATCGTCGCCCATCACGGCGCGGCCGGCCGGCGTGTCGCCGAACCAACGCTCCTCGGGCGGCAGCGCGGTCCGGACTTCCTCGCGGCCCTCCGGGATGTCAAGCCAGCCGCCGAAGTAGTGGGCGTCCTCGCCGGGCGCGGCGGCCGGGGCGGATGCGACCGGGGCCGGCGGCGGGGCGTCGTCCTTCACCGGCGCGGGCGGGAGCAACAGGAAGACGACCGCGACGACCGCGGACAGGCTCAGGCCGAGGCAAGCGGCCGCGAACGCGAACGGCGTCAACCGGTATCGCTTCTTCGGGGCCGGGCAATTGTTGGGCTGGCTCACTTGCTGAGGTCCTCAAGGGTGGTCGCGAACAAGTTGAACAGTTGCTTGGCGGCCGCCCGCCGGTCGTCGGTCAGGGCCGCGTCCGGGGAGCCGAACAGCTTTAGCGTGGCCTCGCCGATCGCCTTCCGCGTGGCCGAGAGGTGCGAGGCGGGCAACTCCTTCTCGGCCACCTTCCGGATTTGGTCCAGCAGCGCGCCGGCGGTCGCCACGTCCTTGTTGTCGCAGTGCCCCGCGCCCGCCTCCCACAACCCGGACAGCTTCGCCGCGTCCAGTTTGTTCGCCGCCGTCGGGCCGCCGTCAGTCTTGAACCCGTCCTTGATTGCCAGGACGATCGGGTCGGGCTTCGGCGGGACGACGGGGCCGGGCGGGGCCGGCGGCGTCGGGCCGGGGACGGCGGGGCCGACGGTGACGACGACCCACGTACAGGGGCCGGTCGTGTAGCAGACGAGCGTGTATTGCCCCGGATGCTCGGCCGAGAACGCGCACCCGCCCTGGCCGTCGGTGATGATCTCCGCCCCGACCGTCCCAGCCTTCAGTTCCCACCGGGCCTTCGCGTCCGCGCTCCGCAGCCGCTTCAACTGGCCGACGCGGGCGGTCACCTCCTCGGCCTTCGCCGCGGGGACGGCGACGACCTCTTCGACCTTCGGCGGCGTCGGGGCTTGCGACGGGGAGACGAGCAACGCAACCAAAAAGGGGGTGAACATGACGTGCCCACTGTGTTGACGAAACGGTGTCATCACAGTTTAACACGTTATACCAAGTAAAACAAACAGGCGATAGGCATTACGCTCCGGCGGCCACGGCCGCCCCGACGAGCGGCAGCAGCTCGTCGGCTTGGACCCGGTCCGCGCCGGTGGCGACGACGGCGGCCGGGGCCGGCGGCTCCAGCGCCCACACGCCCCCGGCCGCCTCCCACGCGGCCCGGTCCGCGGCGACCCACGCGACGAGCGCGGCGGACCGCTCGGCCCGCGGCAGGGCGGCCAGTTCTTCGAGGTGGTCAATCACGACGCCGAGCAACTCGGCGACGTTGTTCCGCAGCTCGTACCCCACGCTGTCCGACGCCCGGACCGCCCGCGGCACGGGGTCGCCGGACTGAAGCAAGGCGGCCGCGGCCATTGCCGCCCGCTGCGCCGACAAGTCGGGGTTCACGGCGACCGGCTGACCGCCCAGCGTCACGACGCCGCCAGACAGCGCGTAGCCCTCCGTCGAGACGGCCAGTGCCGCGGCAAGCGCCGGGTTATCCTCGGGCGAAAGCGTGAGCGCCTCGGCCACGTCTGCGGGCAACGGGTGAGCCGCCAGTTCGACGGCGCTCCGGCGGAAGCCGAACGACCCGGACGCTCGGCGGTACAGGGTCAGCACGTCACGCATCCTCGTAGTCGAACAACGACACGGACCCACCGACCTCGGCCCCGCTCCCCTCGTCGTCGCGGGTGTTCAGATACAGTGACACGCCGTTCGCGGTGAGGAAGTCGGTCCGGCCGACTTGATGCAGTCGCGTCCACGTCCGGCGGTCGTAGCTCGCCCAAATTTCGCGGTTCGTGTTGTCGTCCACGAGCCGCATCCAGAATCTGTTCATCGCCGGACAGAACCCGTTTTTCGCCCGGTAATTGCTGTTGTAATCGGTACTGTTGTCGTACTTGTTGACCGCCCACTGCCCGCCGTAAAAGCTGCTCCCGCTCCCGCCCGCGTAGGCCAAGACGTACTTTCCGCCGCTGCTCCGGAACGCGACACCCGCGTTGAAATAACTGGTCAAGCCGAGGGCGCAGAGGCCGAAGGTGATCGTAAACGGGGCGGCCGGGGCGGACCGGTAGTACCAGCGGTTCGCGGCCCCCAGGTGTCCGGCGTCAGAGAGCGTGACCAGGCCGCCGGCAGTCGCGACGGCGGCCGTCCCCTGATTCGCCCACGTCCAACCGCTCGTCGGTGGCGGTTTCACAACGATCCCGTCGTACCGCACCTCCCACGCCGAGCCGGTGTAGACCTCCGTGAACGGGGCGTCCGTGCAGAGGTATTGATCGCCCGCGGAAGGGGACGCCGGCCGGGAGCCGACGAACGTGCCGCGGGTGACGGCGTTCCCGCCGCCGCCGCCCGCCGGCACTTGCCGTGAAGCCAAGACGGTCGCGGGCATCGGTTACTTCCGGTAGGAGACGCGGAGCTTGTCCCCGCTGATCGGGGCCGTGAGCATGGTGATCGTCGCGCTGCTGATCGTGTAGTCGTTGCCGGACCCCGACTCCTGCAGGACGCCGTTCAGGTACACGTGTTCGCTGCCGGTCGTCGGGGTGTTCGCGAGCGTGAACGTCGTGTTGCTGCCGTTCACACTGCCGCTCGGCGTCTCCTTGTCCACGAAGTTCGAGTTCGAGTACCCGCCGGCGACGAGCTGCGTCCAGTTGATCGCCGTCGAGCCGAGCGTGCCGCCGGCGTTCGACGTGCAGAGCCAGAGCGTGTCCGCGTTCGTCGTGCCTTCCTCGACTGTGACCAGCGCGCCGGGCACTTCCGCCCAGGCGTCCATGTCCGTCACGCGGGTGAGCGCCGAGGACGACCCGTTGAACTGGTAGATGCCGTTCTCGGCGGCCGACGACTGCGACTTCAGCAGCAGCCGGTCGCCGTTGGACAGCGTGACGCCGTCGAACGTGGACGTGCCGGGGTTGGAGACGGTGACGTTCGCCGTCGTCGCCGCCCGGACGCTGCCCTTCGCGTCGAACAGCGAGTTCAGGCTGCCGATCGCGGTGTCCACGTAGGACTTGTTCGCCGCGTCGTTCCCGCCGCTCGGGGTGGCGACGTTCGTGATCCGGTTGTTGCCGAGGTCGAGGTTCCCGGTCGCCGTTACGCTGCCGTCCTTCTTCAAGAAGTTCGCCCCGTCAGCGAGCTTCGAGGTGTCGATTCCCGCCCCGGCCGCGACCTTCGCGTTGTTGATCGCGCCGTCCGCGATCTGCCGTTGTGCGATCTGAGTCGTTGCCATCAGCCCCTCGTGTAATCGACCTGGATGGACTCGCCCGGCGTCGGCGAGGAGGTCAGCGCGATCGTCCGGACGCCGCTGGTCGTGAAGTCCGTGCCCGGCCGCTGGGACAGGCCGTTGACCCGCACCGACACGCTGCCGGGGACGAAGTCGTTGAGCGTCGTGAACGTCGCATTCGACCCGTTCACGCTGCCGCTGGGCGTCTCGCTGAAGACGACGCCCGCCCCGCCGCCGCCGCCGCTTGAGCCGTCCTTCCCCGCGGCCCCGGCGTGGATCGTGACCACGACGGGCGATCCGGCGACGTTCCGCACTCGGACCGTGTATCCCATAGGTCAACTCACTGGCTGGCCGTCCGCCAGCGGGTGTACGGTGATCGTGCCCACTTCCGCCCCGAACCCGCTCGTCCCCGACAACTCGCCGACGTGGAAGGTCAGTTCGTACTCGGTCGCTTCCGTGACCGGGAAGTTGTCCGAGTCCCGCGTCCACTCGGCCGGGATCCGGAACGCGAGCGTCGGGACGCCGTCGATCGTCTCCGGCGCGCCGAGGTTCGCCCCGCCGCCCGGCTCCCAGTCCCACCGCACCCGGTGCGTCTTCGAGACGAGGAACACGTACCCCTTCGTCGTCGCGAAATCGACGTAGGCGTTGTCCGGCCGCATCGCGTCCAGGAGGAGCGTGTACGGCCGGCCCATCGCCAACGGTTCGAGCCGATTGCAGGACATTATAACCTAGTTATACCACACGTTTTGATTCCGCTGCGGGGTCACTCGGCGGCCACGGAGACCAGCCGCCCCTTCACCCCGTCCGCCTCCGTGTACGTCACGGTCACGACCCGGCCCCGGAGGGATTCGAGTTCCTCCACCTGTTCGGGCGTGGCGAGGAACGCGAGCCGAAGCGAGGGTTCGGCCAGGACCACTTCCACGACGGTCACCCGGCGGCCGGCGTCGGCGAAGGTCTGGGGCCGGACCAGGGCGAGCCGGCCCCGGTTGCTCAGCAGTTCGACCGCGGCGGGGCCGTCCGGATTCGGGGCCGGGCGGCAAACCACGCCCGCCGCGGCCGCGAGGCCGGTGACGAACAGCAGCGTAACCCACGCGCGACGGGACTTCCTCATGACGCAAGCCACTCCATGCCGGGACGGGCGCGAATGTGGTTCGCGCCACCCGCGGGCGCATTTGGGCGGCGTTAGGAAAAACCGGGCCGTCACATCGGTTCGCTGAAGTAGACCGTGCCGACGTCGAGGTTCACCCCGCTGACGACGAACGGGCCGGCCGGCAGGTAGTCGGACCCTGGAATTTCCATCGTGTACGTCCCGTCCGGCACGTTCGAGAACACGAACGACCCGTCCCCACCGGCCACGCTCACGGTGTCTACCAGCGTGGCCCCGTCGTACAGGGCGATTGTCGTCCCCGCCGGTAGGCTGGTAATCAGGTCCAGGGCGAACCCCTCGACGCTGTACCCGTCCGGCGGAACCTCGTCGAAGAACTCGACCGTGCCGCCGGTGTCGGCCCCGCTGAACGTGATCGTCGCCGTGTCGTTCGCGAAGCTGTCCACCACGCCGCCAGGGTCCGTCTCCGACTCCCAATAGGCCGCGCCTTCCAGAGTGACCGTGTACGTGCCGTAGGGGAACAGGTCCGAGATCGTCGCGAGGCCGTCCCCGTCCAGCGGGTAGCTGGTCGTCGTCAGCCCGTTGGAAACGGTGATCGTCGCGTCCGGAAACGCCGGGGCGCTGATGTCCAGACCGGCCGACGCCGGCGGCGGCGGCGGGATCGGGCCGGGCGGCGGCGGGACCGTGGAGTCGCTGACGAGAATCCCGCCGCGGAACTCCAAAAAGCGACTGCCGACCTGAATGTTCAGGTCGATCCCGTCCCGCCAGCCCGGATAGCCGCCGGTATCGCCGGGCCGCTGGACGGCGAACCCTCCGTTTGATCGGCACTTAAAACCTAGCGTGACACTGCCGTTATCCATGAGCAAAGTGCTTCCAACACTTCGACCCATCCCCACGACGGTTCCGGAGTACCCAAACTTACTCAGGTCTTCGTTCGAGAAGCCGATACCGACGGCCAAGTAATCACCGGGCAACTGCGACCAGAAAACCGGTGACCCAATGCCGGCCGGCGTCAGCCACGTCACGCCCCGCTTGTCGAACGGGGGCGGGAGGCCGGTGTCCCCCGCGACTTGTAGCGTCAGCTTGCATGGGACCGGATTCAACTCGATGTAGTCGTTGAACACGTTGCTCGACACCGTCAGCGTGTCGCGAAAAAACTTCTCCCCCTTGAAGGACTGCTCGTCCGCCGAGACCAAGCCCCCGGCCCACGCGGTTTCCGCCGCCCCGCTGAATGCCGTCGGGTTCGCGTCGCCGACCACCTCGGCCAGGTCGTACTCCGTCGAGCTGATCGTCACCTTGCCGATGATCCGGCCGTGGTACCGGCGTCCGGTTTGGAGCGTCCCGCCGCCCACGGGCACGGCCCTCAGTTCGCCCGACCCGTCGGCGTACAGCAGCGTCGCCGGGTTGCGGAGCGTCCGGACGGCCGGGTACATCCCGCTCGCGATCTCGCCCGTGACCTTGACCTCCACCCCGGCCGGCGCGGTGACGAAGATCGGGGTGTCGTCCTCGTCGTACCCGACGAACCGGCCGAGCGGCTGTTCCAGCACGCGGACCGGGTCGCCCTCCTCGGCCTTCCCCTCCGCGGACGACCAAACCATCATGCGGCCCGTCGTCCCGACCCCGGCGTCCTGGCCGCCGAGGTTCTCCACGATCTCCACCTGCTCGGCGATCGCGCGGTTCGGGTCGGCCGCGCCCTCGGACGCGACGAACCGGCCCACGGCCGCGGCCATCCGCCGGGCGTCGCCCGCGTTCCGGAATCCAACGATCTCGCTCATGGCGGGGTGTACTGGGCGGGGAGGGTGATGTTGAGCGGGGCGAAGCTCTTGGTCGCGATCTTGCGGAACGTCGTTTGGTGCGGGGCGGCGCTGCCGGGCGGGTTGATGAAGTGGCCGTCCGCGTCCAGGCCCTGCGGCTCCGTGAACCGGTTCCCGTTGAGGATGATCGGCTTGACCCCGCCGGCCGCCACCTTCTGGTTCAGGCTCATCGACAGGATGATGTCCCGCCAGAAGTCCACCGCGGAGTGCGTCGGTCGCAGGTCGCCCGGCGCGTTGTCCTTCGCGAGCCAGCGGAACTCGTAGTTCACCGGCCACCACAGCGCGCCCCCGATCTCCTGCCAGTCGCTGTACGTGACGGGGAAACAGCACACGGTTTCCTGCGGCCGCCCGTTCCAGGTCGCGTTGTTGAGCGTGTACGCGAACGTGTCGTGCCAGTCGATCGCGTGATTCGGTTCGAGCCGGGTGATCCGGCACACGCGGATCATGAGCTTCCGGGTCGGCAGCGGGACCGGGCGTTCCCCGGACGAGATTTGGACCTTCGCGTTCAGCGCGTCGATCGTGTACGGGACCTCGATCTCTTCCTTGTCGTAAGCGATCTTGTACCCGAGGTCGCCGCCCGCGGGCGAGCCGGCCGGGTCTTGCCGGAGGGCCGCCGGGAGGTAGCCGGCGGGGACGGCCGGGTTCGATTCGTAGTCGTACCGCAACTCCACCGACGAGTGCGTGTTCCGCGAGGTCAGTGACACGCTCTGCAAGATTCGCAGGGCGTCCTTGACCGCGTAGGCGGCGAGGAGAGTCCCCTCGTGGTCCGTCTGCGGGTAGGGGTGGACGGGCCAAGCGGAATAGGCGGCCGGCAGCCGGTCGTCCGTCAGCAGGTCCATCGGATCGACCGCGCCCCAGTATTCTTTCTTGAGCAGGATCTTCACGAACAGCGAGCTTTGCCGCTGGAAGCCCGAGGTGATGAGGGCCTCGTGCATCGGCTCGCGGTTGATCTTTTCAATCGCCGGGTGCAGCGCCATTACCGCCCGCCTCCGAACTGGATGCCGACGAAGTTGAACCCGCCCGGCTTTTTGGCAATGTCCTTCAGCGTCTTGGAGATTTCCGTCTCGGCCTTCAGTTGCTCCTCCTGGCGGTCGTACGCCATCTTCACGAGGTCGCGGATCTCCTCCTCGGTCGGCTTGCGGTTCCGCTCGAACTCGTTCATCGCCTTCGTGAGGGCCGTTTCCGCGTCCTGGGTCCCGGCCCGCATGAGTTGGGGCGGGCCGCCGAGGGTCGCGCCCATCTTGTCCCGGAGCGCGTCGAACGCGAGAAACCGGGCGCGGTCGGCCTCCGGCCCGGTCAGCTTCTGCCGGAGGACGCCCATGTTGATGTCGTCCATCCGGTTCTTGAATGCGTCGAACGGGCGGTCCGCCGGGGCCGCGACCTCGGCCTTGATGTCCTCCATCCGCTTCCCGAAACCCGGCAACGCCGCCTCCGCCAGCTTGTCCAGTTGCTGGCCGACCCCCTTCAGGCTCTCGCCGAACTTGTTCAGGTAGCCGTTCGCCAGGATCACGTCCCGCTCGGTGACGTTGACCGGCTTCTTCGGCCGGGGGTCGTTGAGGATCCCGGCGTCGTACAGCGGCTGTTTCGGGTCCGAGATGATCCCGGCGGCGATCATCCGGGACCGGTAGTCCCGCGGCTGCCGCGGCGTCCGCCAACCCGTGACGCCGCTCGTCCCGATCGCGTTCAGGGCGTTGAGCCGGTCTGCCTCGAGGCGGGCGCTCACGTTCTTCGGGTCGGCGAACACCTTGCCGAGGACGCCTGCGGTCGTCTCGACGGCCGACTGCACGTTGCCGGGGACCTCGCCGAACACCGGGACGGACCACTGGCCGCCCGCCGCCTGCCGGAACAGGTCGCTGGGCGAGGCGTTGCGGAGGGCGGCCTGCTGGCGGCCGATCCGGGCGGCGAGGTCCGGGAGGACCCGCCCGCCGGCAGCCGCGGCCGGGCCGGGGACCGCCGCCGCCCGGAAGTTCCCGCCGACGACGCCCGTGCCGAACGGGTTGTCGGGGGCCCCGCCGCCCTGCCCGCCGCCCATCAGGTAGTCGTAAGCCTCGTAGGCCAGGATCGCCCACCCGACGCCGGGGATGAGCCGGCCCGCGCCCTTCGCCCCGAGCGTGCCGGCCCGCCCCAGGCGGCCGCTGACCGCCGCCGCGCCCGCGGCCCCGGCGAGGATTTCGCCGGTGTACTTCTGGTCCGGCAGGTGGTCGTACACGAACCCGCCGATCCGGAAGAGCGCGTCCGCGGCCATCAGCGCCCCGCGGGTGATCTCCAGGAAGGCGTTCAGGACGACCTTCCCGCCGTCGAGCAGGTCCGGGATCGTCTTCTCGGTCAGGCCCTTGAGCGCGGCGTCGAGCGAGTTCCAGTCCGGCATCCCCGGCGTCCCGAACAGGCTGCCGACCCCCCGGCCGACGCGACCGAGGAACGGCCCGGCCGTGCGGTCCAGGCCCTGGAAGAACTGGTCCAGCCGGCCCAGGTCGATGTTGCGGATGTCCTTGCCGGTCTGGTCCAGGAACTTGCCGAGGCCGGTGTTCTGGAAGAAGCTCGTCCCGACCCGCTGCGTGAAGAGTTCGATCGACTCGCTCAGGGCCTGGATGCGGCCGCTGACCGTCTGGCTGCGGGCCTCCATCAGGCCGAAGAACCGGCCGCCCGCGCCGGTCATCCGCTGGAACGCCCGCTCGATGACGTTCGCGCCGACCTGCCCCTGCTCGACGAGGCCGAGGAACCCGGCGACGCCGACGTTCTTGCCGGTCGTCTCGTTGTAGGCTGATGCGAAGTCGCCCACGCCGACCCCGGCTTCGGTGAACTGCCGCAGCTCCCCGCCCTGCAACCGCCCCTTCGCGATCACCTGCCCGTAGGCGAGCGACAGCCGGTTCAGGTCCGCGCCGGTCCCGCTCGCGACGTCGCCCAGCCGCGAGAGCGTGCCGCGGACGTCGTCCACGGCGACGCCGTAGGACAGCAGCAACTTCGCCTGGTCCAGGAGTTCGGACGACTTGAACGGCGTCTCGACGGCGAGTTGTTGCAGCGAGCCGACGAGGGCCGTCCCGCGGGCCGGGCTGCCGGTGAGGACGCCGAACGAGACGAGTTGCTCCTCGTACTTCCGCGTGGTGTCGAGGGCCGTTTGCGCGAGGCCGACGATCCCGCCGGCCACCTCGCCGATCAGCCGGCCGAGGGCGTAGCCGAGGGCGCGTTCGACGATGCCCCGGAAGAAACCGGCCGCGCCGCTCGCGATGCCGAGCGTTTGGTTCGCGAAGAACGACGCCGCGGACCCCGCCGCGCCGCTCGCCGCCCCGCCCGCGGTCACAGCCCCCGCCCGCAGCCGCCCGCGAAGTCCGCCGCCCGTCGCCGCGGGCGCTGCCGCGGCTTGCCCCTCGCTGGTCGCGTCGCCGGCCTCGGCGAGCAAGGCGTTGATCCGCCGCTGGACGCTGGCGGAGCGGAAGCGTTCGAGCCGCCGGGCCGCCGCCCGCCGCTCGTCCCGGTCCCGGCGGCGCTGCTGCCGCCGCTCGTCGGCGCTCACGCCGTCCTCGGGTAGCAGGTCGTAAGTGTCGGCCGTGAGCAGGCTCCGGCGGCCGACCCGTTCGGCCTCGCGTTGGTCGGACAGGAACGCCCGCTGGCCGCGGGTCGTGCGGCCGGGGGCGAGGGCGTAGAAGGTGGATTTCGATTCGCGGAGGAGCTTTTGCCCGCGGCGGCGGGCGTCGGCGTATACCTTCTCGGCCTCCTTCGTCTGGTCCAGTTCGCGCTTTGCGTCGGCGAGAATCGCGGAAGAGGTGGCGGACTCGATGTCCGGGAAGATCGGGCGGCTGCCGCGGCCCCCCAACCCGCCCCGGAGCGGCGAGGGGCCGCCCGGCCCGACGCCCTTCGTGCGGAACTGCGCGGCCGCCTCCTTCGCCAGCTTCGTCGCGCGGGCGAGGTCCACGAAGGACTGCGTGATCTTGTCGAGCTTCCGGCTGGCGTCGTCGGCCGCCTTCGGGAGCTTGTTGATCTCCTTCGTCGCCTCGTCCACGCCGGGGCCGACGCCGCTCGCGTCGGCGACGACCCCCAGCGACACGGTTCCGACGTTGATGCGGCTCATTCCCGGACCTGGCAGTTTTGATTCTGCGCCACCCGCCGTTCGACCGCGGCCGCGTACTCGGCGTCCGACAGCCGGGCGTCCGGGTCGCGGTCGGCCCGCTTCGTGAACGGGTTAACGGCCTCGTCCCGGAACGGCGGCTTCCCGAGCAGGAACGGCGACGACGCGATGAGGTTCAGCAGCTTGGCGGTGACCCGCGTGAAGTGCAGGATCTGGTCCAGCGGCTCGTCGCCCGCGTTCACGTCGGCGACGTGCGACCGGAACTCCTGCTCGGTCATCAACTCCTTCAGCACGTCGGCCGGCCAGCCGAAGTGCCGCGCTAGCTTGCGCCAGTTGGCGGCGCGGGCGTCCCGTTTCCCGCCGGCCCGCCCTCCTCGACCGTGTTCACGTCGGCCGCGATCTCGGCCAGGAACCGGACCTCGGCGGCGTTCCCGTCGGCCAGGTCGTCCAGGTCCTTGTCGGTGAACAGCGGCTTGGCCGTCTCCGGGTCGAAGCAGGTCGCGATGACGAGCATCGCGTGATCCCGGACGCGGCTCGTCGTCTTCTCCCGCTTCTTCTGCAGCTCGTCGTACTGGCTCCCGCGGAGGCAGAAGACGCGGACCGTGCCCCAGGGGGTTTCCACGTCCCGGAACCGGGGCGTGCCGAGGGCTTGCAGGAACTTCGATCGGACCGTGGACATGGGGACTCCGGTGGGGGCGAATCCGGGCGGGCCGCCGTTACGACGTGGCCGCCTTCGCGAACTTGCCGACATCCAGCGTCGGCTTGAATTCGAGTTCCATCATGATCGGCGCGCCGTTGTCGTCGAAGATCAGGTTGCACTTCGTGAGGTACGCGCGCTGGACGAACCGGGCCGGGCGGGTCTGCCCGCCCAACAGGGGGAACGTGAACAGGAATGCCAACAGCGTCCGGTTGTCCTTGATCGCGTTCAGGTCGTCGAACTTGTCCCCGTCGTCCGTGTACGTGGTCATCAGCCCGACCGGGTTCAGCCGCTTGAACCCGGTGGCGAAGTCCTCGACGACGGCCGCCTCCGGGTCACCGCAGCGGTGTTCGGTCGTCTCGACCTCGGCGTTCGCGATCCCGGACGGCCGGCTGATGCACTTGATTCGGGTCCAGTCCGCGGAGTCGGACGGGATCGGGTACGGGACGGCGGCCGGGACCGGGGACGGCAGGCTGCCGGCGGCCACGGCCCCCAGGAAGTCGGCGTCGGTCGTCGTGTAGTGGAACAGGTAACCGCTGCTCGGGAGCATTTCGTCGGCCATCGGTCGTCACTCCTGGAAAGAGACGGTCACCAGCAGCTGCTCGAAGTGCAGCGTGTTGTGCGCGTCGGTCTGGGGCACGGACCCGTCGCTCTCCGGGTCGCTCGCCTCGGCCCAGTACACCCACGGGCCGGGGTCGGCCGCCGGCCCCCACTTCACCGGGGCGGACTGCTCCGCGTCGTTCTTCTTGGTCCGGCCGGGGAAGGCGTCTTCGAGGTCCTTCCGCAACCGCTCGCAGCACGTCGCGTCCTCGTCGAACACCTCGACCAGGAACGTCTCCTGGCCGAACCCGGTCCGGCCGATGTCGCCGGCCGCGTAGTGCTTGCCGCCGACCAGCCGGTACGCCGCGGCCGGCAGGTGGTCGAACGTCCCGTCCTTGTTCATCGCCACGAAGTTCGGGTACACCTGGCACGTCGCCAGGGCCGCGCGGAGCTTCGTCGCGAGGGCTTCCTTCAGGGTCACGTCAGCCTCGGAAGATCGACCGGCCGCGGGCGGCGGCCTTCGCCGCGATCCGGGGCAGGTCGCGTTGCACCAAGGCCACCACGCCGGCCACCGCGTTCTGCTGCATGGCGGGCAGGCTGTTCCGCATCGGGCGAAACTCCCGCGCCGGCCCGGCGGACCGGGCGAAGATCAGGAAGCCGCCGGGGACCCGCTTCGGCGGGGTCGGCTTCTTGCCCAACTTGCGGGCCTCCCCGCCCGCGATCGCGATCCCCGGCTTGCGGCGGCCGTCCAGCCGCGGGACGACGAGCGCCAGCACTTTGGCCTTCGTCGGCCGGACCGCCTTCCGCCCGCCCTCGATCAGGTGCAGGATCTTCGGCGGGTCCGTCGTGCCGGGGTTCGTCTGCCGCCACAGCCCGCGGGACCGGTAGCCGAACGCCGGGTGCAGGATCCGGTGATACCGCCGCGGCCCCACCAGCCCGATCGCCCCCTGCCCGTCCCGGAACTTCTGCACCTTCACCCCGATGGACCGCGTCGTCGCGCTCGTCAGCCGGTTGCGGCTCAGGTTCTGCCGGACGACCGGCACGACCTTCCGGCAACCGGCCTGAACGCCGCGGAGCATGAGCGGCCCGGCCACCTCGTCCTTGACCGCCCGGAGCGCCTCCCGCACCTGCGCCACGCCCGACACCCTGACCCGGAGGTTCTTCACGCCACCCGCTCCGCGTACAGGATTTCCAACTCGTTCCGGGGCGGCTTGCTGAGGGCCACGCCCTGGATGCCGAGCGCCCGGCCGTTGTGCAGCAGCCGCATCGTCGGGTGGACCGGGACCCCCCCGCGGCAGTAGGCCAGCCCGGTCGCGTTCGCGACGATCAACCGCTCCTGGATCCCCTGGCGGCCCGGCCGCTCGTCGAAGGTCACCCGGAGGTCCGCGAACGTGAGCCACTCCTCCGCGGCCTGTTGGCCGGACGCCTTCTGCCGCTTCGCCGCGGCCTGCAACTCCACCCGGTGCCGGTAGCCGCCGATCCGCCCGCCGGCCTCGCCGCCGGGGGTCGTCCGGGCCGGCTGCGGGTGGTTCCCGACCGCGGCCCCGGCCATCGCCGAAATCGGCTTCCCGCACCACACCGCGACCCCGGCCCCGCCCGGCGAGACCTCGGCCAAGCTGTCCGCCGCCGTCGCGCAGCGGTAGCAGGCCAACGTCCCGTTCACCCGCAGCGGCAGCCCGCCGGCCAGCGTGAGCAGTTCGAGCCGCAGGCTCACGCCCTCCGGGACGACGGACACCGGCGTCGCGGTCGTCAGGGTCACCGTCTCGGCCGCGTGCCCGACGATTCGCACCGACACGTCGAGCGACGCCGGCAACTCGTGTTCGCCGGGGGCCAGTTGGATCACGTCCCCGTCCGCGGCGTCGTCGAGGGCCTCGGCGAGCGTCGCCCGGCCGTCCGCCCCCGGCAGGAACTGCCCCGGCGTCCCGGCCGCCCAGACCCCGGCCGTCAGGCCGACGTAGAAGGTCGTCACGGGTAGCCTCGCTTCGCCTCGGCGTCGATGAACTGGTTCACGACCGCCGGGACCTTCAGTTCGCCGGCCTTCACGAAGGCGTCCCGGTGTTCGTAGGTCGCGGTCGCGATCATCACGACCGCCATCTTGAACCCGTCCCGCGCGGCCGTCGCGACCGCCGGCCCCGCCTCGTAGGTCACCGTCACGGCCCCGAGCGCCCCCGGCTTCGTCTCCGGCCAGGGCTGGTCGGCGAGCGGCGTGACGAGCGGCGGGTTGTGCGTCAACCACTCCTGCCGGGCGTCGGCCGCCAGCGTCGCCTCGGCCCCGTCCCGGTCCTTGTAGGCCACGGTCGTGACGGACCGGACCGGCTCCCGGCCGAGCCGCAGGGCCCCGCACGGGAACCCGCCGAACCGCTCCGCGACCGTCGCCGGGCAGAGGACCGTGTCGGCCCGCGTCTCTACGTACCGTTGGGCGGCCCGGATCATCGCCGCGATCAGCGCGTCCTCGCCCGTGCCCTCCACCCCGCCCGCGTTCGCCTTCACCTCGCCGACCGTGACGCACAGGTCGGCGGGGGCCGCGGGCCGGGTGATGTCGATCGAGGAGGGCATGGGTCAGCGGGCCTTACACGCCGAGGACGAGGTGCGCCTTGCCGCCGATCAACCCGCTGTTGTCGGCCGCCTCGCGGAACTGCTTCCCGACCAGGCCGACCCCGGCCCCGACGGTGATGTTCTGCGTGGTCCGCTTCACCTTGAAGTAGGCGTACCGCTGGCTGACCCGGTCGAAGCTGACGGCGAGCAGCTTCCCGTTGTCGGCGGAAGTCACGGCGATCACGCCCGTCGTGCCCTCCAGGACGGCCCCGGACTTGTCGGAGGCCGCCGCCGAGTACACCTCGACCTCGACGTTCGCCCCGTCCACGATCGTGGGCAGGTAGAACAGGCCGGTCAGTTCCGCGGCCCCCTGGCCCGCGCCCATGTCGATCACGCTGGTGTCCACGGCCGTCACGCCGGCCGCTTGCAGGGCCATCAGCAGCACCGGCTTGAAATCGCTCTTGAAGTTTCGTTCCATGTTCGGCTCGGTTCGGGGTGTGGCGGTCGGGTGGTGTCCCTCCCCCCCTCACGGGGGAGGGAGAGGGTTGGTCGGTTACGCCGCGGCCATGCGGAGCCAGGAAATCGGCATGTTGCCGAGGTTCTTCAGCCGCTGGTCCAGGCTCATCAGGGCGGTGAAGATCGTGATGAGTTGCCGCCGCTTGCTCGTCACGTCCCGGATCAGGACCGGCACGCCGCCGCCCGCCCGGCGCAGGACGATCTTCGACCAGTCCCCGAACGCCGCGACGTAGTTGTTGGCCGCCCGCGTCGAGGCCAGGGCGTAGTTGAAGAAGATCGGGTAGTTCCGGAGTGTCCGCCGGTTGCTCGTCGTCTCCTGCCCGAGGTTGAAGAACGGGCGGCCCTGGAGGTCCTTCAGCGTTTCGAGGTAGCCGAGGATGGACCGGTGCATCGACCAGCCGACCGACGGGCCGTTCGTCCACATCTGATCGAGCAGGTATTCCGGGCCGGACCCGCCGAGTTCGTCCACGGCAATGACGGTCGCGGACGCGGCGGTCTTCACCTTCGCGCTGCCGCGGTGGTTCGCGTCGTTTTTGAACACGCGAAGGGTGGCCGTCTGCGCCCCGTCCGGCTCGTTGACGCCGTTGCCGGTCGTCAGCACCGTGCCGAAGCAGCGGCCGAGCCGCTCCCCGAGGGCTTGGCCGGCGATGGTCGGCATGGCGTACCGGGACCGCTCGATTTGGCGGTTCGTTAACTCGAAGTCGTCGCTGGTGTAGTCGAAGTACCGCCAGACGATCGTGTCCAGGACGGCCCGCTTGTTCTCGCCGATCGTGGCCGCCTCGCGGACCTGCCGGCCGACGTTGGCCGTGTCGTCGAACACGTCCTGGCGGATGTCCTCGTAGTCGTCCGTGACGGTGATCGTGATCGGGTGATCGAGGATGCCGCCGTACGTGTACATGTTCTGTTCGAGCGTCGCCAGCACCGTCGGCAGCCGGTTCAGCCGGCCGTACCCGTCCGTGTCCCGGCTGTCCCCGGTCGGGTCCGCGGCCGCCTGGTACTCGGTCGCGTAGTTCCCCCCGTACCGGACGGCGTGCCGGTGCAGGCCGTCGATGTACGCCCGGTGGCCGTCGAACATGCCCCCGTCGGCCCGGCGGTCGGCCACCTTCACCCGCTCGCCGCTGGGCAGTTCCACCACGGCCGTCGGGAGGGGCGTGATCTCCTCGGCGAACACGTTGATCCCAGCCCGCTTCGCCGCCCGCACGTCCTCTTCCGTGATGAGGTCCGGGCTGGCCCCGGCCGCCCACGCCGCGAACGCCCGGTCGATGTCCGCGGCCCGGTTCGTGTTGCCCGGCCGCTCGCTGCCGTCCCGCGGCTTATAGTCGTACGCCTTGAACTTCTCGTCGTGGTCGGCGATCGCCTTCAGCGCGTTCAGCCGGTCGTCCCGGCCCCGCTGGTCTTCCCGCTTGCTGAGGGCGGACTCGTACTCCTCGTTCGCCTTCTTGTACCCGGCGTGGAGCGCCTCGAACTTGTCGAGGTCCTCCTTCGTGGCCGCGTACCCGTCGGCGTTGATCTTCGCGCCGAACTCCTGGAAGTCGTGCTTGGCGGTCTCGCGGGCGGTCTTCAGGATCGGCAGTTCGGCTTCGATCGACATGGCTCGCTCCCGGCCGGGTGAGCCGGGGCGAGCGATCTTGGTAAGCGACGCGGCGGCGGCCACACCGGCGAAACAGGGGTTTCGCTGGCTGACCGCCGCCTCACGCGAACGGGTCAAACAGATTGGTTTAACTTCGTAATACCAACACTACACTACGATCCGCGGGTGTCAAGCGGATCACGCCATCGCCGCGGCCCGCCGGCGGGCGGACTTGGCCCGGATGTCCGCGATCACGTCCTCCAGGGTGGCGACCCGGTCCACCATCCCGGCCGCCCGCGCGTCCTCGGCCGTCAGCACGTCCCCGCGGCCGAACCCTGACTCCACCCGGTCCACGGTCACCCGCCGGCCGCGGGCCACGTCCCCGACGAACATGGCGTGGAACTTCAGGATCATGGCCTGGATCGACGCGCGGGCCTCGTCCGACAGCGGCCGGAACGGGCTGCCGAGGGCCTTGAGCGGGCTGGTCGTCAGCTCCGTGACCCGCACGCCGGCGTCTTCGAGGGCCTTCGACCGGTCGATGTGCGTGTACTTCACGCCGATCGATCCGACCGACCCGGACGGCGTGACGACGGCCTCCGTCGCCTGGGCCATCAGCCAGTAGCCGGCGCTCGCGCTCAGGTGGTTCGCCACGGCGGTCACCGGCTTCCGGCCGGCCGCCGCCCGGACCTTCGCGGCCAACTCCGGGACGCCCGATACGGCCCCGCCCGGCGTGTCCATGTCGAGAACGATGTGCCCGATCTGCGAGTTCGCCGCCGCCCCGTCGATTTGCTTCCCGACGTACTCCGCCGTCGTCAGCCCGCTCGCCGGACTCGCCCCGCCGCGGGGGTAGATCGTGCCCCGCACGGGGATCACGGCCACGTCCCCCGGCGCGGCGTAGTCTCGCGGCTGTTGGGCTTCATGGCCCGGAACCGGGTATGCCGCAACGCGGCCTTCAAACCGGTCCGCGATGACGCGCAGGAGGACGGTTTCCATTTCGTACAGCCGCTCCGGGAGAATCGCCCAGTGCGTGCCGTAGAACGTCTGAAGGATTTGCTCGAAGTACATCACTCGTCTCCCGCCGCGGCCGCGGCCATGTCCTCGGGAAGGGTAATCAGCAGCACCGGGTAGCGCTCGTTCACCCGGTTGTGAAGCTCGGCCTCGTGGCACTCGGCGACGGCCAACAGCTTCTCGGCCAGCACCGCGACCGCCGCCTCCGCCGCGCCGTCGCGCATGATGCCGGCGGACGCGACCTGCTCCCGGACCACCCGGACGAACTCGGCGTCGCGGGTCAGCCAACTGACGAACTGCATGTACGCCCGGCCGCTCGACGCCCGCCGCTCGCACGTCTGCACGGCCCGCTTGACGAGCGTTTCGAGGGCCTCGGCCGCCGCCTTCTTCCGCGGCCGGCCGGCGGGCTTGGTGTCGCCGGGCGACGGGGTGTTGTTCTGCCCGTCCTTGCCGACGTTCTTCGGGATGTGGAGCTTGTCCGCCTCCGGGTCGTCGATCGGCGGCTCGCCGAGGCGGTTCAGGATGCCGTTCGGCGTCGCGATCGGCGTCCCGGCCCCGTACGCGCGGATCATCTCGGCCAGGTCGCGGACCGTCGCCCACTCCAGCTTCGAGACGTTGAACTCGCAGACGTGGGTTTCCCCGCGGCGCTCCTCGTCGCTCAGGCACTTCGCCTGGGCTTGGTCGGCGAACGCCCAGAGGTAGTTCCCGATCCCGAACTGGTAGAACGCCCGGATCTTGGCTTCGAGGGACTCCCCGCTGTCGTTGTCCGTGTCCCCGAGCAGGCTCGACGGGACGCCGGTGTAGTTCGACACGTCCCGGATCGGGATCCGGGACAACTCGGCCTCGGCCTGGTACTCCGGGCTGTAGTCGAGCGTCTCGGCCTTCAGGTTGTCCCCGAGGATGATCGGGTTGCCGCTCTGCTCGTACCCGGCGTGCCGGTCCCGGAAGTCCGCCTGGATCCGCTCGCGGGTCTCCTTCGTGACCGTCTTCTCGGTCATGAGCGCGATCGCCGGCCGGCCGCCGTTCTTGGCCCGCACGGACCGGACCTTCGTGCCGCCGATCCCCTCGGCCACCGAGAACCGGGCGTGCTGCCACGGCGGGAGGACGGACAGGCCGTTCCGCGCCCGGAGGAGCGTCAGGTCGATCACGTCGCGGGCCGGGAACGCCGCGTCGTACCGCACGCCCGGCTTCTCCTCCTCGACGTTCGCCACCCGGAAGTACCACGGCTCGCCGTCGGAGATGCGGAACTCCAACTCGCCCGGCTGCGTCGGGTGGATCAGGATTCCGCCCTTGTCCTTCGGCCGCCGCTGGATCACGGCCCGGCCGGTCCCGTGGGTGAGCATGAGCTGCACGAGGCGGAACTTCATCTCCCCGGCCGTGTACCGGAGGTTCGCCTGCCCCGCGAGCGCGAAGTACGCCGGGTGGTCCCGGTCCGGTTCCTTGCTCTCCCCCGACTTGCCGCGGGTCACCTTCTTGACCTGAAGCGGCGTCCGCGCGACGAGGAACCCGACGATCACGACCGCCCGCCACCACGGGCTGTACAGGTAGCAGTCGTCCGGCAGGAGCGACTCCGGGTCCGTGCCCTCGCCCGGCGCGAACGGCGACCGCAACATGCGGTCGTGCCCGACCCGCGGGTGCGCCGTCCCGGTCAGGATCTCGTCCTCGGTGGCGGCCGAGAACCGCTTCAGGCCGATGCGTTCGACGAACGACAAGGGGCAACCTCCAGGAACTTCGCGGCCGCGGCCCCGGCCGCGCCCACGATCATCAGGAGCGGGCCGAACCCGAACGTCGCGTAGGCCCCGGCGACGAACGCCAGTAGGCCGCCGAAGAATCCAACGTCGCGGGTCGTGATCGTCAGCGTCATGGGGTCCTCAGTACACGTACTGGTGGTTCCGGTTGTCCAGCACGCCGCGGAGCGCCATGATCCCGCCGACCACGCCGTCCACCGACTTCCCGGACCACCGGTCCGGCTTCACCGGCCGGACGTTCTGGTTCACGTCGCGTTTCACCTCGACGTGCCCGACCTGCCAGGACATCACGGCGTTGCCGGGGTGTTGGATCAACCCGTCCTGCACGAGCCGGTCCCATTCTTGCGACGGGCCGGTGAAGGCGGTAATGGTCTGCTCGAACAGCGTCCGGTCGCATCCGAGGCCCTCGGCGATCGTGCTGCCGTCCTTCGCCAACTCGCCCTCGACCAAGCTCTGCGTCAGTTCCTCGGCCAGCGCCGGATCGTAGTACAGGCCGCGGAGGTTCACGACTTGGCGGACCTCCCGGATGTCGTTCTTGACCCGCGTGTAGTCCACCCGCGACCCGTCCGTGAGCGTCAGGAAGCCGCGGCTCGCCCAGGTCAGGAACGGGAACAGCCGGTCCCGCTTCCGCGCCGTCTTCTCCGGGAGCCAGAACATCGGCCACAACCGGAGGCACTCCGGGCCGTCCTCCGGCCACGGGAAGACCATCACGAACGCGGTCATGTCCCGCGTCCGGCTCAGATCGAGGCCGCCCCAGCAATCTCGCCCACGCAGATCATCGAGCGTGTACTTCCGGCAGCCCTCCGCCCACCCGAAGATGTCGAGCCAACGGGCAGTGGAAGAGACCCACAGGTTGCCGCGGTACTGGAGGAACGCGCTAAAGCTCGCCGGTTCGCCGCGGCTGCGGTTAAAGTCGTCGAGGTACTCTTGCGGATCGACGATCTCGTTCCACGCCGGGTTCGCCTGTTGGCCGTGCTTGACAGGGTCTTGGGCAAAAACCTCTTCCGTGATTTCGTCCGGGCAGCAGTATTCGACGTGGAGGAAGGACAGGTCGTCCCGCTCGCCCCTCGCGACCTGCCGGCCGTAGTCGAACCGGCGCTTCCCCTCGCAAGTAGGATCGTCTCCAGCAGTCGATACTGAAACGTCGAGAGGTTCGGCACGCGAAATCCCGGCCCGGCTAGTACGGCGATAAAGTTCTTCAGAGACAACGTGGTATTCATCCCAGAAAACGGACCCATTTAACCCTTCCTTCGACTGCCGGTTGCTCGAACTGGCCGCGGACAGGACCGTCATCCGCGAATCCGACGGCAAATGCTGGATTTCCAGCGTGTTCGCGTAGATTTTGCAGTCCTCGGACAGTTCCGGGGACTGTTCCACCATCTTCACGGCGTGCCGCTGGGAAATTCGGGCCTGCTCGCCGTCCTTCGCCGCCGCGTAGACCTTCTGGCCCGGCTCCCCGTCGCCGATCAGCACGTACAACTCGAGCGCGGCCATGAACGGCGACTTCCCGTTCTTCTTCGCGGCCCACAAACTGGCCTGCCGGAACCGCCGGACCCACCGTTTTCTCAGCTTGTTCCACCGCCGCCACCCGAACAGGCGGATGATGAACAGCTTCTGGTACGTCAGCAGCCGGATCAACTCGCCCGCCCCCTCGCCCTCGTACAGCCGGCAGTGCGTTTCGATCCAGTCGATGACCCGCTCGGCGGCTTCCAGGTCCATCACGCAGCCGGCGCGGGCTGCTCTGTCGTCGGAGGCGTCCAGGATCCAGTTCTTGGTGTCCGTGTCGATGCACGCGATCACGTCTTCGCCCCGAAGTCCTCCGGCGTCAGTCCGTCGAGCTTGGTCTTGGGCTTCTCGGCCCGCTTCTTACCCTCCTTAACCCCGAGGGCCTTTCGGTCGGCCGGCGTCATGCCGAACTTGGCCGACATCAACAACCACTTGTCGATCATAATCCCGATCCCGATGTCCGCCTTCGGCTCGGCGGCCTTCATCTTCCCGTGCAACCTGTCGTACAGCAGGCAGACGATCTCCATCGACGGGGCGTCGAGCGCCGTCAGGAACTCCTTCCCCCGGCTCTTGAGTAAGTTCCACAAATAACGCCCGTGAACGCCGAACTCGGACACCGACGGCGTTTCTTCGTCCAGCACGAACAGCCCCCGCCCCTTGCATGGTCGTACTAAGTATAACACATGGCCCGTTTTTGTTTTTTGCTCGAAAAACGCACGCCACCCGGTGTGGTCAGGGGTTCGGGCCGTCCGGGTCGCAACCCCCCCCTGGTGTACACGCGCCCAATTGTGAGAGATTCATGAGAACTGGCTAGCCGGGGCTTGACGCGGCTAGCCTGGTCCCTACACTGGACGCACCGGGCCGCGGTGCGGGCCGGCCGTGGCCCCGCCGGGTGCGTGGGCAGAGGTGCTACCGATGACGACCTACGCCAACGCCCGCTGTGCCGTCCGCCTGCTCCGGTCCGCCCGTGCCCTGACCGCCGACGCGCGGGCTGAGCGCCGGGCCGGGCACGACGCGGCGGCCGAGTACCTGCGGGAGCTGGCGGCCGCGCACACGGCGGCCGCGCTGTGGCTGGTGGACCGGGTGACGGACGACGGTCTGGCCGCGGCCGGCCTGACGCCGGACGGCGTGGGCGAGTTGCTCGCCGCGGAGTGACCGTTCGCCCCGTGGTCCCGTGGGGCAACCACGACGGGACCGCTTCCGGCGTGCGGAACGCCGGCCGTTGGCGGACGGGTCCCGCATGGAACGCGCCCGCGTGCAACGCGAAATCGACAAACGGGCGGCGCTGATGGAAGACGTTCTGTCCCGGTACGACGCGCCGACGAACGGCGTGGGCAGCTTTGAACGCCGTGACGGAATCGGCCGACCACGGGAAGCTGGGCGGCCGGCAGACGGGCGCGGACAAGGCGTCCCGCCGGTTCGAATCCGTCGTGAACGGCGCGGCGGACGAGGTCAAGCAAGTGGCTTACCAGACGGCCACCCACTCGTGATGCGGGGCGAGTTCTCCGTGTCCCGTTATCTCGTGATGCCGCTGAACTGATTTCGGAAACGTCGATCCTTCGCGCCGCGCGTGCGGCGCGGTACACTGCCGGGAAATTCTCGGCCGCCGGGCGCGGAACCTGTCACACACGCCGCCCGGCCGACAAGCACAGGTGACACCACACGGGAGAGATAGTCATGCAACCTGAATTCTGGTCCGAATCTAACGACCCGGTCGGCACCGTCCGTGTCGTCGTTGACGAGTTCGGTCGGACCCAGTGCCGCAAGATAATTGCCGAGCGAACGAGGTACGTGTCTCGCGAGGAGCGAGAGGATACGGACGATTTCGGTGGCGAAGTTGGTTACGTCCGATATGTCCGCGTCGTCAGCGTCTCAGAAAGCGAAGCCTCGCTGGAGCCGGCCAACGAAACGACTCTGGCTCAGGCCGCAACGACTCGACAACGGTTCGCCCTGGAATTGTCGCTCGCGCCCGTGGCCTACGAAACCAATTTTGACTGGTGGCTGGCCCCCGAGACGGACTCGCCGACGTTTGGCGACCACTGGGGCAAATACCGTGGACTCGGTCAATACGCGTGGTATCGGCGGTCTGGAGACAGGGTATACGTCCTCCGCTACGGGCCGTGCTGGGAAGAAGCGGTTAAGGACGCAAGGAAAAACGACTACCTGCGGCAGAACGAGGCGAACATTTCCGCCGAGGAATTCGCCGAACGCCGGGAGTTGTGCCGGCAGTACGCGGAGTTGCCCTATTCCAATCGGGAGACGCTGCTGCGGGTGATAGCAAGCATGTGACTACCCGCCCCGCCAGCGTCACGCCGGGTTCGCGTCCGGCACGGGGCTTCGTCGCTAGTGCGACACGGACGGCGAGCCGATCCCGCCGGCGGACCCGGCGCGTTCCGGGCGGAGGGTTCTACCGTGTCCGGTATTCATGTCGTCACGCCCACGGGCAAACGCCCGATGCGGTTCATGGGTTCACTCGTCGCCGAGGCAACTAGCTTGCCACCCGATGACGTGCCCGCCGGTAAGAAGGCGGGTCCGGCGTTCAAAAGGTATTTCGTTCTGAGGGTTTACACGCCGGCAACGATGCCACCGAAACACCTCGGCGTCATCCTGTTCAACTCTGTCTATCCGAACGAGCCGCAGCAGACTTTCGCGGAGTTGTTCGATTCGCGGCAGGAAATGTTCCGTTGGTTCCGCGAGTTCGACCCGTGCGGCCCGGCAATCTGGAAGTGGGTTCCGTGGAATGAGAATGGGGCGGAAAAACGGGTGAGGCAGGTTCAAGAGGTCATCGCCGCGTGGTACAGGTCGGCAGTCGCCGAACTGTCCTCGGCCTGCGAACCCCCGGAGGATCTCACATGAAATCCGGGGAGTCAATAATAGTCGCTGTAGTCGTCGGGCTGCTCGCCCTGGCCGGTCTCGTCCTGGCCGGGGTGCTGTACCTGGGGGCCGTTCTGATCGAGGCTTTGGTTCCGAAGCCGGAGAAATAAATCGGAAATGCCGCACGGGGGCGGGGGCGTCGGCTGTTCCTGGACGGGACGGCCGAAGCCCCCGTCTTCGTTTGCCGTCTTCACGCTGTGGCAGGACGCGCACAAGCCCTGGAGATTCTCCCGGTCCCAGAACAACGCCGGGTCGCCCTTGTGCGGGCGGACGTGGTCGGCCACCGTCGCGGGGACGATCCGGCCCCGCCTGGCACACTCGGCGCACAAGCGGGGTTCCTGCGCGAACCATGCCTTGCGGAACCGCTGCCAGACGGACCCGTAGCCCCGCTCCGTGGTCGTGCCGCGGTTGCGGGGGGCGCGGGGGCGATGGAGGCGGCGCGGTTCGTCGGGCATGGGTTGCTACGGGGCTGCTGGGTCGTTAGATGTGAGTTCGGTTTGCGTTTTGAAGCACAGATACTTTCCCTTGCTGAGGCGGTTGACGTGTCCGCCCGACGGCGTGCGGATGGATTTCAATCCTTCATGTTCAAAGGTTTCCCCACTTAACTCCTGAGATCGAAGAAACTCCGTGTATACGTGCAGTCGGTGTTCGTTCCCCGCGGCGTCGGTGGCTGTGAAGGATTGCGTTAGGCGCTCCATTGTTGATTCTCCCGTGGCAGCAGTGCCGTCTAAATTGTACTCTCTTCACTCCGTCAGCGCCTTCAGTTCCTGGATGCGGTCGGCGATCCGCCCGAGCAGGCCGGCGAACCCGGTTAGTTCTGGGCCACATTGTATCCCAAACGCTTTGTCAGATTTTTCGGCTATCCGGAAACCGCTGTTGGAAACCAAGGATGACGAGTAGCACCGTTCGACTATCGCCGGCCTGTGGGCCGCTCCCGCCGGCCAGCGTCTTCCAACAGGCCGGCGAGCAGCGCATCCACGTCGGTTCCGAGGACGGGTTCCGGGGGTATGTACGCCGGCAGCAGGCTCCCCCGCTTGCCCGACTGGCGGGGCGTCGGCGGCAACTTGTGCAGCGTCGGGGTGAACAGCATCTTGGCCCGGATGGCCTTGAAGCTGTACCCCCGACCATTGCGGGCGATGACTTTGGCGATGCCGTTCAGCGTCTCGGTGATGGCGTTGGTCACGGGGTACTCCCAATAGGCGAACACCTCGGTCTGCCAGTTCCTCATGGCGGTCAGCAGCGACTTGAAGGCCGAGATCAGTTCGGTGCCCTTGATGCTCGTCTCCCACTCGACGTAAGCCTTGAAGGCGCTGTCCCGGTCAGGTTCGTCGTAGATGCGGTAGAAGGCTTCTTTGAGCCGGTACGCCTCGGCCAACACCGGGAACTGGGCGAACCAACTCTCCATCGTGGCCTTCTGGTCGTCCCGAAGGTCGTGGGGCCGGCTCAGGAGGATGAAGCGGTCGTGCATCAGCTTGCGGCGGAACTTGGCCTCCAACTGACCCCGCTGCGACTTGCGGATGGTCTCCATCGCAACCGACGCCATGCGAACGACATGGAACTTGTCCACGACCACGGCGGCGTGGGGGATGGTCGCCCGCACCACGTCGGCGTAGGTGCGGGCCATGTCCATCGTCACGACCTTCACCTTCTCCCGGTCGGGCATCTGCTCGAAGTGGGCCAGCACCGTCTTCTTGGTGCGGTCTTCCAGCACGCCGATGATCGTCCGTTCCGCCGGGTTGGTCAGCACGCACCGGGCCTTGCCGAGCAGGTGAAGCTCGTCGATCCCCAGCCACTCCGGGGTGATGAACCGGGTCGTCTCCTCCAAGTGCTTCACCCGCTGGTCGAACAGCAGCCGCACCATCTTCTCGTCCAAGCCGGCGTCCTGAGCCACGCTGGCGAAGGTGCGGGCGATGCTCTGCTCCCCGACCCAGAGAGCCAGCCGGGAGGTCATCTGCCTCCGCTCGTCCACGTACAGGAGAGGTTGCAGGAGCGTCTTGCCGCAGTTCTGGCAGCGGTATCGCTTCCGCTTCAAGTGGATCGTCACCCGCTTGCCGTGGCTCGGCAGGTCGGCAATGTCCTGCCCGTAAGTCCCGTGGCGGTGCAGCTTCTCGAACAGCGTGCGGCAGTGCGGGCACCCCTTCGGTTCGAGGCCGATGGTGGCCGTGACGTGGTAGTCGGTGGGCGACTCCTTCACCTCCACGACATCCCAGTTCGGGAGGTTCAGGAAGCTCACGGCCTACTCCGCAAGGTCGAACAGGGACAACGGTTCCTTCGCCGGCTCGGTGATGTTCCGTGTCCACCGCTGATACCGCTTCACCACGATGGCGAGGCACTCGCCGAACGTCAGGTGCGACAGGTCGGCTATTGTGCGAAGCTTCATGGCGTCCCGCCACCAGTTCGTAGAGTCCACGCTGTCCAGCCGCCGACAGTGGGTGTACCCCCGCATGGCCCAGCCGTGGACGTGCAGCCCGTCTGGTATCCGGTCCAAGGCGGCGCGCACCCACCGCTCCTTGCCGGCCCTCGGCGGCAGCAGTCCCAACCCGATCCAGCGAGTTCGCTCTTTGGCGATCGCCACGAGGTCGTCCAGCAGTTCCGGCGGGTCGCTCTCGTGGAAGGTGGGGAACCCCAGCGGGAACGCCTCGTAGTTGCGGAGGGACCGCCGCCAGTCCCCGGCGATGTCGTCGAGGCCGGCCACAGCGTCGGCGTGACCGTCCCATCGCTCGGCCCACTCGGCGTAGGCGGTCAGGTCGATCTTCTTGCCGCTGCTGAACTCGCTGAACGCCCCGCTGTCGATCAGGATGCGGTCAAACGACTGCTGGTAGCCCTTGCCCAGCCAGTCCGAGTAGCAGGCGTAGGAGAGCAACACCGGCATCCCGGCGACGTGCTCGGCCTGCTGCTGCGTGTTCGGACTGGCGAGGTAGACCAACACGGCTCAGCCCTCGGTCTGGGGGACCGCCCGGCACTCCGTCATGAACCGTCCGTGTGCCCCGCTCGTGACCACCGGGCACCCGATCCGGTCGGCGAGCGTTTGCGTCAGCGACTCTTGGTAGATCGGGGCCTCTGTCGCCCGGTCGATCTCCGCTTGGATGGACTCCACCGTGACGACCCGGTTCTCGATGTGGAACTCGGCCTCGTACACGTCCGGGCACCCGTGGGGGCACTTGCCCACGATGGTCGTGCGGTGAACGGTCGTCGTCTTCATCCCGTAGCACTCCGAGAAGAAACCGGAAACCACTGTGGTAGTATACGGCAGAACAGACCGGACATCCACAGCGAATTCCGGTTTCGGTGCGGTCAATCACGGCGATTTACCCCACAGTCGTTTCCGGATAGCCGATTTTTCCACCCTCCAGGCAGGCGGGCCGTCGAATCTCTTCCAGAAAACTGTGACATACAGTTCCGGCCGATTCGCCAGCCACTTGCACGCCACGGCCAGTTCGTCCTCGCCGCTCTCCTCGCACCAGTCGCGGAGAACCTTGATGCGGTTGGTGTCGTTCGGCAACTCCTCGACGGCCGCCACCAGCCCGGCGAACTTCTCCGGGAAGAACTTCTCGCAGCCGGGGACGGACACGAGGTCTTTCAACATGATCGTGACGGGCATGGCTCACACCAGATTTCGGAACAGTAATTCGGTTTGCGCGGTGATCGGGCTACGGCCCGTGTTGGTCATGTTCTTCTGCACCTGCGGCGCGAGGCACTCCCACCGGGCCGAGTGGTACAGCGCGTCCAGCATCGGGTCGGGATAGTAGCTCACGACCACGCGGGCCTGCTTGAACCGGGCGAGCGCCGCCGCGAGGCGTTCGTGATCGGCCGGGGCGAAGTCGTGTTCATACTTGAACGACTTCTTCACGTAGGGCGGGTCCACGTAGATCGCGGTCCCGGCCTGGTCCTGGATGTTGTCGATCACCTCGAAGGCGTCGCGGTTCAACACGTCCACCCGCCGCATCCGGTCCATCAGCCAGGGCAGGGATTCCAGAACCGAGGCGAACCGCACGCCGCCCGACCCGCCCTTCGTGCTGAACCGCGCGCAGAAGTTCGTGTTGTACTTCATCGTCCCGGCCGTGCCGTTCCGCCCCAGCCACCACACCACGAGCGCGAGGTACGACCGCCGCAGGTCCGGCTTCGACTCATCCGCCGCGAACGGCTTCAGGAACTCATCGCGTGCCGCGTGGTACAGCCGCTCGGAACAGATCGTGTCGTGCAGCCGGGCCAGCAGCCGGCGTTTCAGCTTGGCATCCTGCAAGACCCAGCAGAGGTTCGTCAGGTCGCCGTTCAGGTCGTTCACCACCTCGAACCGGCAAGGCTCCTTCGCGAACAGCACCGCCCCGCCGCCGAAGAACGGCTCGAAGTAGCCGGTGTGCGGGCCGAGCAGCTCGACGATTCGCGGGGCGAGCTGCCGCTTCGACCCGGCCCAGGGCGATAGGCATTTGATTTTCGGGGCGGTGTCATTCATCGACTTCGATTCCTTTCTCGCTCGCGATCCATTCCGAGATCGACACGGTAACCCCGTCCTGGCCTTCCTCGTACTGGTCGTCGTCGGCCATCTGGGAACGGGGAATCCAGTGGCGTTCGCCCTGGTACAGAATCTGGATCGCCTTCTCGCGGGTGCGGAGGATCTTGCACTCTTCCAGGTGGACGTAGCCAGAGTAACTCATTGCCCGTGCCCTCTCGTTTCGTTCGTCGCTCTCATCGTACTTCCTCAGTTGGTAGCCGCAGTACAGCCCCACCGTGAACCCGGCACAGCAGGCGACGGAAATCAGCAGGGGCACGGTGTCATCCATCGTTGCGGTCGATCCCGTCGAACAGGGTTGCGGGTTTCTGCTTATCCGCCGGCGGCTCCTGCTTCGGCTGTACGACGGGGGCCGCGGGTTTCGGCCGCGGGGCCGCCCAGAATATGCCGCAGGCGTTACACCATCCGCAGCCGCACGGGTTCCGGGCCTTCAGTTCCTCGGCGGTCATATTACCTTCCGGTAGCCGAGCGACTTCGCGATGGTGAGGATGTCGAGGTGAGTCGGAAATTTCACCTTGTTCTTCCTCTTGAACTCTTCCACAGCTTTCAGGAACTCCATGTCGTCGGCGGTGTACTCAGTTCCGAGTTCCGTCGTGCTGAGTTTCTTCGCCCGCGACTGCTGCCGCGGCCGCTTCTTCCCCTTCCAGTAGGGCACGTTCTTCAAAACGATTTGCTTCTTCACGCGGCCCTCAACTGGATGCGGACGCCGCGCAACCCGCCCGGCTCCTGGCCCACGGTGCAGACCCAATTCTCGCTGCCGTCTTCCACGCCCATCAGCGAGCAGATCGTTATCATTTGGAATCAGCCTTGCGCCTCGTTTCCCAGCCCTTCTTGGCGATCGCTCTGAGTTCTTCGGTTGTTAGAGGTTTCACCCGCGAAGGCTTCGGGCCAGCATGGTAACACACCTGTGAGCAGTAGTTCTTTACTTGCCCTGGCCTTGACCAAGAATTCGGCCTATTGATGGCGTTACCACAAACATCGCACTTTGCTCGTCGTCGGGAGTGTTTACCTTTGCACGCCACGCTGCAAAAGTGGTCGCCGGTTTTACTCTTCTTCTCGACGCTTCGCTTTCGAATAAATTCGCGGCCGCAGTGCGTACAGTTGAAGGCGGCGGATCGCATGGTGCTAACCATGTAGCACTTGCGGGAACAATAAACGCGCATCCGCCAGGACTTGTAGAGTCGGAACCGTTTGCCGCATACGTTGCAGGTTCCGGACTCCCGGCAAATCGGATGGAGCCGGTAAACTACGAACTCCGTCCGCGGGCTTTCGCCATCGTAAACACTCCATCCCATCAATTCTTTTACCTGCGAGTCATCGCAGAAAATCAAGCGGTTCATGGCATCGAGAACCGTCTTCAACATGTTGTCTACGTCCTTACGTTGGTGGGTTTGCACGTAGAAAACGGCTCGAATTCCATATGCCCATTCGCCATCAGGCTCCGCTCCCACGAGGCGGCTCCGGACCAGATCAGCCAGTTCCCTTTGGTGATCCTTCGTCGATCCCGGAGTATACACACGACCGTTCCTCCCGAGCCTGGGACGTTGCTTCGGGACCGGCTCGCCGTAGTGGGTGTCTCTCACCACCAAGCGTTCCAAGGGTACTTCCGCCAGATACCTGCCAGGTTCAAAATGCTCGCACACCCCACCAGCGATCATCGGTGGCCTTTCGGGTATCGGTAAAGCGGCAGCGGTCGAAGCGGGGCGGGCCTCGATGTGCCCGCCCCGGATCAGCACCTCTTCCCACGCGGGATCAATTCCCATCGCGAACCCCGCTGGTTAGCCCGGCCAGCCGTGCATCAGGACCTTTTCCACTTCCTCCGGCTTCACGCCCGCCTCCGTCAGCGCCGAGAGGAGCCGGCGGTGGACGAAGGACGCGGCCTCGAACTCCGCCTTCTCGATCTCGCCGGGAAGAATCACGAACCGGAACACCTCGGCCTCCGGGTCCAGGTCGAACGCGACGCGGACGCGGACCTTGAGCGGCGCGAGGGCCTCCGCCCAGTACGGGACCTCGAACGTCAGCACGTCGGGCAGCTTGTCCGCCCCGCTCGCCTCGGCCACCATCGAGCGGGACATGGAGACGTTCGCCTTCTGGACGATGCCGGTCGCCTCCTGCACCTTCTTCACGTCCACCTTCCGCAGGTCGTTCACGATGGTCGGGTGGACGTTGAGGCAGCCGGCGAACGTCGTCCGGAGCAGGTGGTACACCTCGATCTGCTTCAGCTTCGCCGCCTTCTGGTCCTTCCACTCCCGCAGCTTGGCGAGCGGCTCGGAATGAGTGAGGTGCAGCTTCGTCGCGTCGCGCCGGGTCTCCACGTCGTGGACGACGTGAACACCGCCCTCGTGGTACCACGTCTCGCCGGCCTTGCTCTCGGCCTGCACTTTCGCGACCGACTCGAAGTCGTAAACGACGTTGTTCTCGGGCTTCGGCTCCGTCGCGTGTTTCGTCAACTTGCCGTCCGCGTCAATAGTGTGATAGACGTGGTCCGGTTCGTCGGGGGCCTTGAAGACGCGGTTGCCGTTGGCCTTCACGGCCAGGCCCGCGATCTCCGAAACGAACTTCTCCGTCAGCATGGCATCTCCGTTCGCGTTTGAAAGTTTTGAATGGGCGGTGGTGTCTTGCGTCGGCCGCGGGGCGGTCCCGCGGCGGGGTTACTTCTCCATCAGGTCGTTCGTGGTCGTCTGGTCCGGGTTCTCCGGGGCGTCGTCGCGGAAGACGACCCCGCCGACCGCCGCGTTGTACTTCCCGATCGTCGTCGGCGGGACGTAGCTCGGCAGCTTGTACCCGACCTCCGTGTCGATCTTCACCTGCCCAGTCTCGCCGTCCGGGGCGAGCGTGACCTTGATCGTGATCGTCCGCTTCTTCCCGTCGTGGCCCCGCTCCTGGATGTCCTTCATCACCTGGCGTAAGGCTTCGTCGGTGATCTTCCCGAAGTAGCCGTCGTTCAGCTTGGCGAGCGTGTCCCCGCCCAGAATCTGCTTCACCGTTCACCTCCCGTTTCAGTGGCCGTACATGCCCGGCCACCCTTGGCACGTTCCCGTTTCGTCGGCCGCGGGGCGGCCCGCACTCGCGCGGAGCCACTCGTAATCCCGCCGCCATGATTCCGCCGCCTCCTCCGACCGCCAGCACCGGCCGAGGAGGTAGAACCCGCCCGCCACCAGCACGGCGTTCAGGACGGCTTGCCCTGCGATCACGATCTGTTCCGGCGTCATCCGTGTTCCGCCTATCGGTTCGCCCGCAGCGACGGGCCGCAAAGTTCGATGATCGTCCCGCCCTCGATCCGGTCGCGGATCTGCGCGTCGAACAACTCGCCGAGGGCCGCGGGCGTGTGGTTCGACACCAGCACGAGCGGCTTGCCCTCGCGGTAGTCGATCAGGTCCACGAACACCTGCAGCTTCGCCGGCGGGCAGGGCGATCCGGGCCGGCAGTCCATGCCGAACTGATCGATCACGCACAGGTCCGCCCGCTTCCAGCGATATCGGAACTGGTTCGCCGTCTGCTCGCCGGTGCCGAACTCGGCGTCCACGCACTCCCGGCCGGTCATGTACACCCCGTCCCGGACGCAGTCGAGCAGCAGCAGCGCCGCCGAGGACTTTCCCCGCCCCGGCAGCCCGTGGAGCGTCAGCGGCCACGGGGATTCACCACGGCACGCCGCCGCGATCCGCTCCCGGAGATCCTTCGGGACCAGCTTCGCCCGCCGCGGCTTGTCCGGGCGGAGACGCGCGTGCGGGCGGGCCAGCGTCAACACCCCCGACGCGAACGTGCCGGGCTTCGGCGGCGGCGTAGTCGGTGGCGGGGGCGACGATCCGGCCGCCTCCCGCAGCCGGGCCGTTTCCAACAGCCTTTGCATCGCCTCGGCGATCGGGTCCATGCTGCGTCGTCCTGGGGGCCTGGTCCTGCGCTCGGGACAGCCACGTCGAGAGAAACCGGGGCATCCCCTTCGCCGTCTTGCGGCGGGTGGGATTGTCGATGCACCACTGCCGGGCCTTCCGGCACTCGGCCAGCACGTCCACGCCGGGGTACGCCTCCCCCCACTCGTCGATCTTGGCCTGGGTCAGCGGCCACTCCTGATCCCCCTCCCCGACGGCCGGGATGGTCAGCACCGGCGGCGGGGGTGGCGTCGCCGCCGGCTCGGACGCCGCCGGCTTCGGCGGCTCCGAGCAAGATTTCTCTTCTTCTTCCCTCTCTGACCTCTGACCTCTGACCTCTGATCTCTGATCTCTGATCTCTGTGTGCCGCGCGGCGTCTGTTTCGCCGTTTTCGCCGCCGCGCGGCGTCTGTTTCGCCGTTTTCGCCGCCGCGCGGCGTCCGCCCGGCTTGATGCCGCAGTAGCTATCCATGCCCGCCGGCAGGTTGCCCGCGCGGGCCATCCGCTTCCGGGCGTACTCCGGCGCGTGGTCCCACAGGTCGTGTATCCGGTACAACCCGTCCGGCCCTTGATCGACGAACCCGGCCGCCTTCGCCGCCTTCGCGAACCGCCCCGACTCGCCGGTGAACTCCGCGGCCGCCTCAACGTCCAAGTCGTCGCCGACGACCGGGGATCCGGTCTGATACCCGCGCCGCCACATCAGCATCAGGTAGCCGAGGACGTGCGGCGTCGGCTCGCCCAGCAGTCGGACGAGGCGGAGGAACTTCCGATGATCGAGTAACTCAGCCTGCATGGATGACCTTGTCCCACCGTTGCTTCGGGGCGTCGCTTTGGACCTTCGGCCGTCTTCGTGCCGGCGTGTCCCATTCGCCGCCATCGCTGAGTCGGGCAGGCTTCCACCCGGCCGCGCGGTAGATGCAGCCGGTGTGAGCCTCGGTGTCCTGCGAGCTGCACAGCCGGCGGACGGCCGGTAACTGGCGACGGATCAGGAGTTCCATCACTCGCAAGCCCCGACTGCCCGTGTTCTTGGGAGCGTCTGGGGCAATCGCGTACCTCCGTAGTTCCAACCACGTCCCGTCCTGGGGCAAGGCTCGCGCTGCCGGCAACGACCAGATGCCGACGCAGTAGATCAGGCCGCCGTAGATGCCGCAGAAGCAGGTGAACCGCCGTTCCGGGTTCTTGATGGCCCCGGTCCCCATCCGGGGAAGCCGGGAATGCCAAAGCCGGTTCAGTTCCATCGCCGTATCAAACCGCACCCGCTCGAACGTCAGTTGAAGCGCCGAGGTCGGACTCGAACCGCCCCCTCCCACCTGGAACAGCGGGTATGCCACCCTTGCACCTTCGGCGCGTTGTTGCACTTCCACCTCAGAACGGGATGTTGGCTTCGAGACACGCGGCGGAACAGAACCGGTGGCCGACCCGCTTTCGCCACGGCCACAGCCGGCGGCCGCAGTCCGCGCACCGGCTGCCGAGGTACAGCCCGAGTTCGATCAGCCAGAACCGGACCTGCCAGTACCAGCCGAACCGCCAGCCCTCGGCCCCGGCCGGGGTCCCGCACCGCACGCACCCGGAGTACGGGTCCTCGTCGCCCGCCGCGCAGCCGATCGCGTAGCACTCCCGCCGGCGAAAGAAGTCTCGCATGGAAAGTCCGCCCGAAAGTAGGGGTTGGCCTGGGTTACGCGACGGCCGCGGCGTCGTTGTTCGTCACAACCGCACCGTCCTCCATGACGATCCCGATCTTGCCCGAGTTGTCCACCCGCTCCACCCAGACCTGATAGTCCTGGGCGGCGGCCAGGTCCGCGATCGTCCGCAGGCCGTCGTCGTCGAGCAGGGAGCCGTCCTTGATGCGGATCACCCGCAGCTTCGGGTTGGCGGCCATCGCGATCGCGACGGACGCGCGGAGCTGCTCGGCCGAGGAGCACTGGTCGAACGGCACGCCGTTCAGGAACACGCGGCCGTCGCCGAGGGTCAGGCCGGGGATCGGCATCGCCGCGGACTCCAGGGCCTTCGCCTTCGCCGCGTTCCGGGCTTCGATCCGCTCGCTGATCGCCTCGGAATCCGCTTCGAGCTGGGCCGCCCGGTCGGTCAGTTCGGCGAGGGCGGCGCGGTTGCGGAAGTCGGCGTTCTTGTGTTCGGCCAACTCGATTTCGTCGTGGAACGGCCGCAGGTTGATGACGGGCGGGATCGGCTCGAAGGCCGCGATCTTCTCCTGGACCACACGGAGGTTCACTTCGGCCTGGGCCAGTTCCTTCCGGGCGGTCTCGACCTCCCGGAGCAGGCCGGCCTCCAAGTGGCGTACCCGCTCCTGGCGCATCAGCTCGTTGTTCGCCGCCGCGTTCGCCTTGCTGGCCGCCTCGATCTTGGCGAGGAGCTGCTTCACGTCGATCGGCGCGTCCATGTCCGGGAACTTGATCGTGATCGCCTCGGCCCGCGTCCGGGCCTCCTTCGCCTCGCGGTTCCGGTCCCGCCGGCGGTCGGCGTCGGCCTTGTTCTGACCCTCGATCGCGTCCAGGTCCAGGTCGATCTTCGCCACCCGCTTCAGCTCGTCGTACTGGTCCCGCGGCTTCATGTGGGCGAACGCGAGCGGGTCGAACGACAACTCCCCGATCAGGCCGTCCAGCATGGCTTGCGGGGACGGGTAGCGAGCGCCCTCCGCGTTCTCGACGATCAGCGTCGTGCCGTTCGGCGTGAACCGCCGCTCGACGGTGATCTCCCCGAGGTTCAGCCGGACGCGGGCGCGTTCCTCGCCGTTCCGGATGGGCCGGTCCTGGATGCCGTCCTTGCCGGCGAGCGCCCAGAAGATCGAGTCAAGCACGCTGGTCTTGCCCGACCCGTTCTTCCCCGTGATCTGGATGAAGTCGCTAGTCGGCGTGATCTCGACGACCTTCAGCTTCTTCACGTTCTCCGCGGTCAGTTGCACGATCTTCATGACAGGTTCTCGTAGGTTTCTGTGGGCCTGGTGTGGCTACTTCTTCAGGTCGTAACAATCCGCGAACTCATCGACGGTGTGTTTGCCGCCCTTCGTTTCGCGGGCGTGGTGGCTCAGTTCCAGGAGGCAGGCGGAGTAGTACCCCGGCTGATGTTCCTGGCAGATGTCGTTCATCTCCTCTTCGGTGAGGTGGTTCCGAAGTTCCTGGACCAAATCGTCGATGCACCGGGCCGCGTTCTTCGTGAGGCCGGACAGGGAACACTTCATGCTCACGGCGTCGCTCCTTCGCTCTTGGTCTCGCGGGTGGTGAAAAAGCCCTCGAACATTGGCTCCTCCTGCATCAGCAGCCGCGCGTAGTACGCGGCGTGGTTGTTGTTCAAACGGAATTCACCGTCCCGCTCCTTGACATCGATGTCCATGTGCCAGCGGATCCGGTGGAGGATTGCGTCGGCGCTGTAGTGGTCCAGGCCGTTGTTCAGGACCTGATAGGCGAACTTCCGGAACAGCCGGAACACCTCCGGGTTCGCCGCATGGAACCGGCGGAAGGCTTCTTCCAAGGTCGGCTTCGGCTTGCTGGTCGGGCCGGTCTCAGGGGATGCCGCGTTCACGCTTGAACTCCTCGTAGGCCGTGTTCAGGGTGGACATCGCCTCATGACTGCCGCCGCGGTCGGGATGGCGCTGCAGCGCGAGTTCCTTGTACCGGTCGTGGATCGTCGTTGTCGGCCAGTGCGGTTCGACGTTCAGAACATGCCACCACTTCCGAACGGGCGGCGCGGGCGGGAGGGCGGTGAACCCGCTGAACGCCGCCTCGACCATGTCCCCCGTGCCCCAGCGGTCGATCCCGCGGAGGGCCTCGATCGTCTTCCGGATCGACTGAATGTTGTCCTCGACCTTGTTCCACCGGTCGCAAGCGACGCACTTTTGCTTCCCGTTCTTGTCCAGGAAGTACACCGCCACGCCGGGATCGTCGGGCGTCCGCTGGCCGGCGAGCGGCAGCCCATCGCGGCGGAGGCTCACGTTCGTCGAGATGACGACGGCCCGCCCCCGTAGCAGCTTGATCTCCTTCAGCAGCGTGTCCCGCGCCACCGTGAAGCTCGTCTCGAACCGGGACCGCTCCCGCCGGTGGCCGGGCGTCCGCGGCTTGTTCAGCGGCCACTGGAGCGGGAAGGCTTCCACGCCGATCGTCGTCTGGGTCACGTCGGATCCGCCTTTCGGTTCAGGCCAGTGCGATGGTCGGTTCCAGGTCGGCTCGGAGGTACAGCGGGTGCATCGGGTCGCCGTTCTTCGTGGCTTTCAACGCCGTCATGCCAGGGCCGACGCCGTTGCTGATGATCGCGTGGTTCGCCAGCTCGACGACTTCCCGATCCCGGCCGCACAGCCGGCCGTGCGTGCCCCAGGCCGCGACGTGCAGGTCCGCCCGGAGGCACGCCGCGACAATGTGCCTGTCGTTGTCCGGCCCGACCGCCTCGGCCTTCGCGAGCTTATACAGGGACCGCGGGTCCGTCGCCCGCCACGCGAACAGGTTCACGACGATTATCCCGCCCTTCCCCCACGCCTGCGCGAAGCCCATGCACCGGCGAATCGTCGGGTCGTCGATCCGCGAATCGGCCGTGCTTGGGTTTAACATCACGAAGAGGACCGGCTTCTTGGACCGGTCCCAGGTCCGCGTCAGCTCGTACCGGTAGTTCGTGCAGAGGCTGATGACCGCGGCTCGGTAAATGTCGGCGTATTTGATCGTGAGGCTCACCACTCACCACCCTTCATGTCTTCGGGGAATCGCTCGATCATCGCCTGCGCGACGATGTAGGCGTGACACGGCAGCGGAGGATCACCCTGGGCGAAGTACCCGCACCAGCAGGCCAGCGGGAACCGGCCGCACTCCGTTTCGGCCCGCAGCCGCTGCAACCGCTTCGCCAGGTCCGGCAGGGCGTGCAGCCACGCCGCGAACTCCAACAACGCCCGCTCGCCCCTGAACGGGTTCGCCAACTCGTGGCCCGGCAGCCCGGCGTGAGGCCGCCCAAGATAGATGAAGCCCTGGCTCAACTTGTGCGGCCAAAGGCCCCGCAGCGAAATCACGCGGTACATCCTGCCCCCAGCATCGAGCCAGCCAACGCGCGGGCCTGGTTCACTTCGACGGCGTTACCGATCTGCTTGACCTGCTCGCCGCGGTTGCCGGTGATCTTGTAGTCGCGCGGGAAACCCATCGCGGCCTTGAGTTCGTGGGGCTGCAACATTCGGAACCGGATGTCGAGCGCGACGCGGTCCGGCTCGACGAGGCCGAACCGGTCCTTCGACGTGACGGTCGCCAACGGGTCGTCGGTCGAATCGGGAATGCCAGTCCCGTAGTACGGCGTGATGAACGGCTGGACGACGCCGTTACACCCGCCGTTCACGGCAGTGACCGTCCGCAGCGGGTCGCGGATGTCGTCAACGCTCATGTTCTCGAACTGCCGGTGGGGGAGGATGAACGGCTCGACCAGCCCGTAGCGGCCGGCGTGCGTCAGTTGCACCATGCAGCCCTCGACGACGCCGTGCGTCTGCCCGCCGGCCACGATCGTCGGCATCGGCGACTCGGCCGAGTGCGTCCGCGGGGCCTGGCCCGGCCGCTCGCCGTAGTTCGTCGGGATGATGAACGCGAACCGGTTGCTCTGGCCGGTGATCGTCGGCAGCGGGTCGTCCATCCCGTGGGCGTACCGCTGGTCATGTTCCCGGCTCTTGAGGTAGTTCATCGCGACTAGGAACGGTTCCGCCGCCGCGCCGCCGAACTTCTTCAACCCGGCCTCGATCCGCTTCAGCGTGTTCTCCGACAGCGGCCGCTTCCGGGCGAAGATGCTCTCGCCGAGGATCGGCCAGTCGATGATCTCCCGTGCCGCCCGCCACCGCGGGAGCGTGCCGAACAGGTTCGCCCGCACGTCGCGGCTGTGCGTCGGCGTCGGCCACGCGATCTTCCGCCGGCCCCGCACGGCCTGGATGAATAACCGCCGTCGGGACGTTGCCGCGCCGAAGTCGGCCGCGTTCAGAACCCGCCACTCGACCCGGTAGCCGGCGGCCTCCAGGGCGCGGATGAACGTCTTGAAAATCTCGCCCTTCTTGCTGGCGAGCGCCTTCCCGTCCGATCCGAGCGGACCCCACGAAACGAACTCCGGGACGTTCTCGATCAGGACGCGGTCCACCTTCAGCGCCGTCACCCACTCCAGGACTACCCAGGCCGAGGCCCGCGACTGGTCGTTCTTCGGCTTCCCGCCACGGGCGTTGCTGTGGTGCGTGCATTCCGGCGACGCCACGAGCAGATCGAGCTTCCCGCCCGGAACCGCCTCGCCCGGCTTCAGCCGGGTCAGGTCCTGGCAGAAGTGGGCGGCCCGCGGGTGGTTCGCCGCGTGCGTCTCGACCGCCCGCTCCCAGTGGTTCACGGCCACCAGTTCGAGCTTCCGCCCCGACGCCTCGGCGAACTGGCTCACGCCCGTGGACGTGCCGCCCGCACCGCAAAACAGATCTGTCACGATCAACCGTTTCATCTATGCACCGAATTAAGAGTGCGTGTTCGCGAGCGGGCAGCCGTCGTCCGCCAGCCGCTGGATTTCCGGTTCGGGCGGCTGCGCCTGCAGCTCGTCCCGCTTGATCTTCTCCATCGCGTCCTGCACGGCCGAGTCCCGCTCGGCCTGGGTGGACGACTTGAGCGCCGTGGCGATCAGCCTCGTCAGCGAGCCGATCGTGTCGGCCGGCATCTCCAACACCCAGCACGCGGCGCACTTGCCTCGCTCGCCCTCTTGGATGCTGCGTAGGGTGCGGTTGCACTTCTGGCAGCGATCGTGAATCGTGATTGTTCTGATACTCACCCGTCGTCCTCCCCCTGATAGTCCTCGTCGAAGCCGTCGTCGTCCTGTTCGCAGTCCTCGCAGCCGGGGCACTCCGTCGAACCGTGATAATGGCAGACGCAGAAATCGCCTCCGCATTCACAGTTCAGCGAACCTGTCCCGCCGCAGTTCAGTTCAAGTCCGCTGTCGTCGAGCATCTCGCCAATTGGCCCAGAAGCCCCGCACCAACACTCGAAACCCTCGTCGCCCTCGTCATCAGCTTCAATCAGCTCCTCAACGAAGTCAGACTCCGCCCAGGTGTCGCAGTGCTTGCACCCGTAGTGCCCCGTACCGGAATGGTCAGTGCCGTGTTGCTTGTCCCAAAGGCGGACGGCTCGTTCACGGGCGTTGTCTTCCGGGTCGAAGTCGTCTTCAGGGCTATCGCAGAACGCTTCCAGCCAGTGGTGTTGCCCGCTGCACGCCTCGCAGCCCTTCGGGGCGCGAGGGCAGATCGCGGGGCCGTGGACGCGAGGGTCGGCGTGCGGGGTGGCGTCAGGCACGGATCTGCGCTCCTTCGGCCTTCTTGGATAGCAGTTCGCTTTGCTTCTTGATCTGCTCGCCCATGCTGTAGATCAATTCCTGCTGGTCTTTGATGAGGCGGCGAAGCTCGTCGAGCGACACCGCACCGCTGGCCGTACTCATATGGTGGGCGCAGATCTGAGCCTCCAGAATCTTCGGGTCGTTCAGTTGGTTCTTGCCAGTCCGGAGCCGCTCGCCGATCCACGCCCGGATCGCCGCGGGTGCTGCCGGGTCGCGGGCGAGCAGGACGAAGATACGCTCGTCGTCCTTCGCCTTGTTGAGGCAGCTATTCGGGTCTGCGATCTCGTCACACTTTAACATTCGCCTTCCCCCCCTTCGCTCGGTTCTTTCGCCTCGATTCCGCGTGCTGCGGGGCGTCGTGGGCCAGGTGACACCGTTGGCACAGGAACGCCAACACCTCGTCCCGGTGGTCTTCCAGCGTGTGGTTCAGGTGGGCCACAGTACAGACGATCCGGAAAGCCTTCACCCGCAGCCCGCCTTGCGTTTCTAACATCGTCCCCGGCTTCACGTCGCGTAGGCGGCGGAAGCTGCCGCCGTATATGCGATAGCCGATCAGGTGATTCCCGATCCCGCAGAACTCGCAACAGTTCCCGGCCCGCTGCCGAATCCGTTCGCGGATCTCCTTCCAGTCGGCCGGGTACTTCGCCCGGTTCTCCGGCTTGATGGGCATGGCTACCTCCTGATTGCGTCCATGTCCGTCTTCTCTGGGCCGTCGCCGAACAGCTTCCCGCCGCCCGGCTGCTCCGTCGGCGATTCCGGCGGCTTGTCCGCGGGCTTCTTCTCGGCCGGCTTGTCACCGCCCTTGCCGCGGCGGTCCTGGATCTTCTGCTTCACGCCATCGAGTCGGGACGTGGTCTGCGGCTCGAAGAACGCCTCCAACGGCTCGCCCTCCTTCAGCCCGTTGGCGATCAACCGCAGGTCGTCGATGCCCTTTTGCGTGATGTCGTCCACGCCGGCCACGTCCAGGGCCTTGCAGATCTGTTCCTCGCTGACCTTGTAGCTGCGGGAGAAGAACTCCAGCATCTTCTTCCGCGTCACTTCGAGCGGTTCCTGATTGCCCTTCACGACCTCGCGGGCTACTTCGAGAAGGTCGTTGATGTACGCCCGCGGGATGACGGCCAGGATCGCGTTCCGCCGGGCCTTCGCCTGGCACGCCATGCCCGCCGTCTCGATCAGGTGCTGCGGGTAGCGGTTGCCGTTCTTGTTCAGGATCGACGTGGTGACGACCGCTTCCTGCCGCAGGTTGCGTTGCAGGTCCCAGGCGGACGCCTTCGCGCTGACCGTCTTCTCCGTGGCGACCGGCTCCTCGACGGTGATGTCCAGGTTCTGCCAGCACATCGCGACCAGCTCCGCGAGGCGGACGGACGGACCGACGACCTTCCCGCCGCCGACCGGCTTCGCGTACTCGGCGCTGCGGGCGGTGTCGATGTCCGTCTTCAGCAGCTCCGTCGCCTCGCCCTTGAACCGGGCGATCGACCGCGGGAAGCTCCGGGCCGTCGCGATCCGCTTGTCCAGGAGCGCCGCGGCGAGCTGGATCTGGTGGTTGACGGTCTGGGCCGCCGGGAGGAACCCCGGCAACATCGACCCGGTGTCCTCGATCTCCGTGATGGCTTGGCTCACGATGCCCATCCTTTCCTGATTCGTAGGTCAAAGTAACTGGTGGCCTGGACCGTGTACTCTTTGCGGTGAACTTCCTTCCGGGCGACGAGCCGACCGTCGGGCAGCATCCCGGTTTCCGCGTCTTCGAGGGCCGCGACGAGCCGGGCCTTCACCTCGTCCCGCTGGTCCTTCAGCCCGGAAATCTCGTCGCCGAGGGCCGAGTACCGGTCGGCCAGCCGCTGAGCCTCGTCGTCGAGCGACACGGCCCGGCCCTTGATCGGCGTGTGCAGCTTCTGCAAGGCATCAAGCGTTGACCGGTGCGACCAGTCCGGCGGCGGCGGGGTCTCCTCCTCGACGCACCGCCAGAACTCCCGGAGCGGGTCGAACACCGTGTCCAGGTAGCCGGGGTCGCGGGGCACGCGGTAGCGGCGGAAGTCCGAGCCGCCGACCAGCACGAACACCCAGCACACTTCCGTGCCGTAGGTCTCATGGAGAACTTCAAGCTGGTGCTGGGCCTGAAGCCAGTAGTCTTCGGGGACCTCGTCCGTCTCCGGCTCGCCCCACCCGTCGGCGCGGGCCGTGGTCTTGATCTCGACAGCCTCGCCCGATTGATTCAGCCGGTCCGGGGACGCCCGCAGGAACCGATGCTCGCGGTGAATGACGGTCGGAATCTTGTTCAACGTCCACCCGTGGTGGTCGCAGATCGCGGCCGCGATCATCGGTTCCGCACGAACGCCCCACTCCTGATGCGTAGTCATCTCCGTGGCGTCGGCCGGCCGGACCTTGCTCAGGTACACGTCCAGGGCCGTGCCGAACCGGGACAGCCCCAGAACCTTGGCAACGTCGCTGCTCCCTATTCCCTTGCGGCGGTCTTCAAGAAACGCTTGCCGGTTCACCATTGGCCTCCTCTCGCAACTGCCTCAGCACACGTTGGACGATGTTCGAAATCCGCGACTCGCTCACCCCGCGGGCCGCGCCAATCTCCTTCATCAGCCGGCCGGCCACGAAATAATCGGCAAGGATCTCCCGCTCCGTCCGCGATAGGCTGCGGAGCAACGCCAACCCCAAGAACTCGTCGAAGTCCGACTCCTCGCCGAGGGCGACGGTGTACGACGGCTCGTACTGGCCCATCTGGCCCTTCTCGTCCGCGAGCTTGGCGAATACGACGGGCAGTTCACGGCCCGCCCGCCTGTGTTTCCGCTTCACCAGCCCGCACGTCCCCAGGTGATCGACGACCGCGCCGTACACCCGCTGGTTCGCGTAGTTCCAGAACGTCTTGCCGAGGTCGGGGTTGTACTTCCGCCACGCCTCCAAGCAGCCCATCCGCCCGACTTGCATCAGGTCGTCGAACGATTCCAGGTGGTTGAGCGTGGACCCTTGCAACACGCACGCGACCAGCCGGCGGATCCGCTCCTCGTTTTCGAGCAACACGTCCGATTCGGAAGCCTGCATCGCACGGGGTTCCCGCCGGCCAAAGAAACCCGACCCGCGGGAGTCGAACCCACGCCGCGCTCACTCCTACGCGCGACCGCCCGGCGGAGTCGGGGGCGGCGAGGGGGCCGCCGCCAGAGCCAAGATTCAATCCGACAAAGGGTTTTGGTCCGCAGCCTTAACGACCTGCCCTGATTGGGACAACTCGTACCAAACGCCAGGCTCAATACCGTTCTCGCCCGCGTAAGCGACGACATGCCGAAGTCGCGTGCCGTCCCAGCAAGACAGAATGATGGAGCCGTTCGGACCACACTTCGCGACTGCGTGTTGTTTGAGACAGCAGGCCACCGAATGTTCGCCCGTGGTCGATGCCGGAGCCTTGTAGCCCGTGGTCGATGCCGGAGCCTGTTCGCCCGCGGTCGATGCCAAATGAAGCAGACGCTTTTCTGCAATCAAAGACTGCGCGCCCGGCAACCCGCCGCAGTAGACGACGTTGCCGGACGGGAACTTGACCTTGTCCACGAGATCAACGACTTCGGCCATCTTCACCTCGACGACGAGCCATTTCGCGGTCGGATCGGAGAGATGGGAGAGAGACCAGTCGCCGATACCCCAAAGTAGACCGTGCAGACCGTTCCCGCATTCGGGCTTCGGGTTCCAGTCCGGGCACTCGGCCCGGCCGCTTTCAGGCCACTTGAAATTGTTCTGTGCGACCATGCTCGCCGGGCACGAGCGAAGGACGTATGCGAAACCTTCCATCGTCAACCTCTTGGTGTTTGACTGTTTCAGTCCGTGAAGAACGCCCACACCGCGTCCTCCACGGCCGACGGGAGGTTCTTCTGCGAACAGACCTTCCGGGCGTAGCTGACCGTGTTGTGGTCCTGGCCGTCCACCTTCGCCCCGTTCCGCATGGCATCGACGGTGCGGAACTTGGCGAACACGGCCTTCACCACCTCCAGGGCGTCCACCATTCGGCAGCCCTTCGCGTCGCAGAGCGTTTCGAGCCGGCACTTGTTCAGCGTGTCCAACATGACGAACCCCCTTGTTCAGAAACCCCGGCCGGTGTGCCACTGCCCAACTCCAAGAGCAGCGGCGGGCGGAACGGGAACATGACCGCCCCCGGCCGGGGTTGTTTCGGACTCGTCCGGGCCGTCGCCGGGGCCGCCGAGGGCCGCGAGTAGCGCGACCACGAGCAGGCCCAGGGCGACGACGATTAACTCGACCTTGTTCGAATCGATCACGGGTGAATCCTCCCGGCCCGTGGTCTCCGCGGGCATCCGTCACCTCGAACACCCTGGGGCAACGCACCCCACCACGGGCCGGGAGGTCGGTTACCGCCGCCCGCGGAAGAACCGCGGTGGCGAGGAAGACGGTTGAGGCTGCTTGTGGCAGTCCACGCACGACGCCGGCGCGGACTTGAACTCGCTTGCGAAGTCGAATGTCGCGGCCTGGGCCGACGGTAGGGTCACGGGGATCTCGACCGCCCGGACCGCCGGCGCGCCGTTCGTGAACTTCGCCACCGGCAGCACCGCCACGCTAGCGACCTGCCGGAACGTCACGGTCCCGGTGGAACACGACGGGGATTCGCCGCGTCGCTCCGCCCGGACCTCGGCAATTCGCCGGGGGGCAGGGCCGTCACACGACCGCCGCCCGGCGAGCAGCCGCTTCAGGGGGCCGGCCTGCGCGTCCGAGAGGGCGCAGCACACCACCAGGGCCGCGCACGCGGCCCGCAACAAGAATCGCTTCATCACTCACCTCTTGATCCCCGCGATGCGCGGGAAGTTGCGGGGGCCGGGGTCGAACCGGCGACCTCCAGGTTATGAGCCTGGCGAGATACCTCTTCTCCACCCCGCAAGCTGAACTACTTCGTGATCTCGGAATCCGGGTCGTTCAGAACAATGCTCTTGATCGCCCACATCGCGGAGGTTTCCAACTCCGTGAGTGCGACACTCCGCTCGCGCGAGGCCGGGCAAGCGGCTTCGATCTTCTCATGCAGTTCCGAGAAGGCTTCTCGGATACAGCGGATCGCTTCCAAGCCGTATGCTGAGGGGGCGTGGTGCGCGTAGGTCTTAATCATCTGCAACCTCGTATTGGTCCCTGAAATAAGGAGCCTCGCCACGCCATGCATCGCCTTGCCGCGCCATGCGCGGCCTCGCCATGCCGGGCCGTGCCCCGCCCTACCCGGCCACGCCGTACCGAGCCGCGACGCGCCCTGCATCATTCCCACGATGCAACTCGGAACTTGCCGAACTGCCCGCGGAAGGTCCCGATGCCGAGGGCGATCCCGCCGCCCTCGAAGATGTTGATGAGCTGCTGTTCTTGCAGGTGCGGGTTCGGGTAGATCGTGATGGTGAACGCCAGCGACCACGGCAGCGGCAGCACCGGCCGGACCTTCGGGTTCGGGATCCCCTTCTCCAGCCGCGCTACGCTGCGATGGATATAGACGCCGGATTCCGGGTCGCGGTCGCCCTCGAACCGGCCGAACGCCACGGGCTTACCGTCCCGGAGGAACGGGATGTACGCCGGCCCGATGGTCACGAACGACAGGCACGCCAGGGCTGTCTTCTTGTACGTCCTCGCGTCCAGGAGTCGCTTCGGCGCGGAATCCGTGTTCTGGGCCGATAGAAACGACATGAGATTCTGCGAAGGCAACACGAGGTGTCGATCGTTCGCCGGGTCGAAATAGAGCTTTTGCCATGCTTCCAGTACCGTTTGGTTGTCGCCGGGGTACCGGTCGAACATCACGTCGGTGATGCCATCGATCGACACGGACCGAGTCACGATGCCCCGCGTGCCTTTTTCGGCCCGCGACTTGGCCGCGCCGCTTCTCGCCGTCGTCTTGCTGCTCATACATACTCCTTTGTGGAAAAGCCTTGCCGCGCCTCGACCGGCCAGGCCAAGCCGCGCCGAGCCACACCCAGCCACGCCCTGCCATACCCCGCCGCGCCCTGCCACACCCCGCCGAGCCAGGTCCGGCCGCACCAGGCCAAGCCGTGACTGGCTTGTGTTTGCTGTCACCACCTCGGTAGTTCCGAGGGATCGCACCCGTACTGGACGCACAGCCGCACGTCGTCGGCGGTCGCGTCCGGGAAGTCGAACAGCTTCCGGGCGTAGTCTTCCAGCTCGTCCACCATGAACCGCAGGAGCGCCGCCGCCCGGTGTCGGTTCTCCATCTAGGCCAGCGTGTTCGCCAGCCACTTGAACCGCTCGCACTGGCCGATGATCTCGTCCAGCGGATCGGGCGGTGGCGGCGACTTCGCCGGCTTACATTCCCCACCCAACAGCAGCGGTCGGCTCGACGACGGGATACTCACCTTTCGCCTCCAGTTCGTGGAGCCAGTTGTAAACCGTCTTCAACGACACCCCGAGTATCGGGGCCAGCTTGTTCGGCTGCCGCCCGTGATGCGCGACCAGTTCCCGGAGGTAAGCCCGCCGCAATTCGTCGGCCATCGGGGGATCGGGTAGCCGGGCCAGTTCCCGGATCAGGCTGTCGCGGATTCGACCGTCTTTGGTTGGCCTTTCGCGCCCCAGGGGTTCCGCGGGCGTTTCTTCCTTCGAGGCTTCAGCGATCGAACCCATTGCTCTAATTCCTCTCTCCGCCACCGGGGGCCTCCGACGGTCTCGACGGCGGCCGGCATCCGGCCCGAATTCTCCCCGGCGTGCAATGACGCGACGCAGATACCCAGGAGTTGGGAAGCCTCCCGAGCCGTCAGCAGCAACTTCTTCGGCGCGGCGAGGGCGTCTCGAATCTCCCGGAGCAGTTCAACCGCCTTGCCCACTCGCCACCTTGCCTTTCTTGCCGAACACCTTCTCGCAGAAGGCCACGGCGTCCGCGTACAGGATCTCCCGCGTGCCGGTTGTGGGGCAGGTCGTCGAGGGCAAGGTGACAAGCTCGTTCGTCGCGTCGAGGTGGACGCCGCTCTGAAGCCACCGGCGGATCGTCGGAAGGGACCGGGTTTTCCCGTCGGTGTACTCCCGGATCATCGCCCGCATCTGCTTCACGGTGATCTTCTTCGCGGCCCGCATCCCATCACCTCGGTTCTCGTCGCTCGTTGCGATTGCCCTGACACTATTACCCATCGGCAGCCTGACGCGGGCTACTTTAGCCTGAAACGGGCTAACTCAGCCCATCCTCGGCCGTCACAGCCGATTCCAGCCCGAAATCTTCACTGATTCGGCTTGCACCTTCCCGCGCCGTCCGTTCAATTCTGGCCATGGGAAAGAAGAAGCCGCCCGCCGAACCGAAGCCATCCGCCGCCCAGGTTCGCGTCACGTTGGATCGCGACGTGTACGACCTGCTTGCGGCCCTGCCCGACATCGGCAAGAAAAATAGCCTCTCGTACCACGCGAACTTGCTCATCAGGGAGGCGATCCGCGCCCGCGAGAACGCCAAGAAGGACAAGTGACGCGCCGCACTCGGCACGCTCGAATGATAAGCGGTCCGGTGTTCCGCCCCCGACGGTGCTGCTGAGGGTGACTGTGATGGAAGCGAAAGACCCGAAGGAAGAATCGAGTCTCGAGAAGGGGTTCAACGGGACGATCGGCGGTTGCCTCGCCGTCTTCCTGATCGTGCTGGCCGTCGTATTCTACGGCGCGGCCAGGGACAAGTTGAGCAAGTATCTGAAGGGCGACCCCAAGCCGCCCGCCGTCGAGAAGGAATGAAAAAACCCCGGTTCCTCCGGGGCCGCTCGTAGGCGATAGCTCGGCGTCCGGCCTCACGTCGGGGCGTTCAACTTGTAGGCCCCCAGCGGCTGCCCCGGAAAGGCGTCGCTCGAAACGATCATCGTCCGCCAGGCCGGGTGCCCCTTGAACACCGATTGAAGCCGGCCGCACATCGAGTCCGCGTTCTCCAGGAGGGTGTCTTGGTGGACCCACTCGTACCCATCGACCCAGGCCCGCCACAGCACCGCCACGATCGCCCGCTGCGTCGGGCTGAAGGCGTACTGGGTTCCGAACCAGTTCACGGACGTGAAGTCGGGGGAGTGGGTGGCCTTGTCCCTGGCGCTCGTCGGCGTTGGCGGCGGCATCGGGGATTGCACGTCCTGCAGGATCGGCAACTGGCCGACGATCTCGACCCGGCCGTCCCGGATCTTCGCGTGGGGTTGAAGAGGCATGTCAGGCTCCAAGAAGGACACGGATTGGCAGCACCGTTTGAAAGATATACAGCCGTACAGTAAGCTGTCAAAGTGTCCGGTTGTAATTTTTGCCGATTCGTTATGGCCGGGGTGGGGAAGTTCCGTCAAGGCGCGCAGGTGAGAAATGCCGTCGCTCATCAAGATCACGAAGACGATTTACCGGGACGCGGCCGGCCGCCGGTGCGACAAGGCCGCGCCGGGGGCGCGGAAGTTCAACGTCAAGACCCGGAAATGGTACGGCCGCGGCGTCCCCGGCTTCCCGCCGAAGAAGGGGTTCCCGCTGTCGGCCGACCGGCGGGTGGCCGAGGCGATGTTGGCGAAGATGGTGTCCGACGCGGAACGGGGCATCCACGACCTTCCCGAGCGGAACGGCGGGGCGAAGCAACTCGCCGCGCTGCTGCCGGAGTTCGGCGAGGACATGGCCGTCGGTCTGGGCAGCAAGGTGCGGGGCAAGTCCCGGCTCCCGTCGCCCGAACAAGTTGACCTGAACCTGCAGCGCGTCCGCACGATGCTGGACGCATGCAAGTTCGTCACCTGCTCGAACCTCAACGCGGCCGCGCCGAAGGCCCTGGCCCGGTGGCTCCTGGAACGGGTCTCGCTGCCCCGGAAGGACGGCGGGTTCAGCCACCAGAGCGCCGACTTCTACCGGAAGGCCGCGAAGCGGTTCGTGTGGTGGCTCTCAGTCCGGAAGCGGCTCCCGGTCCGCGCCGACCTGTTCGATGACGTGGTGGGCTTCGACCCGAAGGCCAACCGCGTCCACCTCCGGCGGGTCGGGACGCCGGCGGAGCTGGCGGCCCTGTTGCTGGCGGCCCGCAACTCGAAGGAGGAGTGGCGGGGCCTGAGCGGGGCGGACCGATACCACGTCTACCTGCTCGGCTTCTCAACCGGGTTCCGGGCGTCGGAACTGGCGCGGCTCTCGAAGTGCCACCTAGCGATCGACGACCGGCCCCCGGTGGTCGTCCTGCCCGGCGACCCGCGGAAGAAGAACCGAAAGTTGGTCCGGCAGCCGATACCGCCCAACGTCGCCCAACAGTTCCGGGAGTACCTCGCCGGGAAGGAGGACGGTCCGCTTTGGCCGGGGACGTGGCGGTTTCAGCCGGTGAAGATGCTGCGGGCCGACCTCCGGGCCGCCGGCGTCGCGTACAAGGTGCAGACGGCCGAGGGCGTCAAGTGCCTCGACTTCCACGCCCTGCGGCACACGTTCGTCTCGTGCCTCGCGGCCGCGAAGATCGGCGTGAAGGAGCTTCAGTTGTTGGCCCGCCACTCGGACCCGACCCTGACGCTCGCGGTCTACACCCATGTGGGGGAAGGACAACTGGCCGAATCGGTGGGCAAGCTCCCGCTCATTGGCGACGGCGGGGCTGGGGACGAACTGCGAACACTAAGCCGAGAGGAACTGGAAAACAACCTCCGCCTCTGCGTCGAGATCATCAAGACCTTGACCGGTCAGGGTGTTCCGGAGGGTGTACCGCGACCGTTGAACGCGATGAATACGTGCCAAAAGTCATGAAGATGGCACGCTGCTTTTTATTCATGCTAACGCACAAAAAATCAGTTAACATGGTCTTCGGAACCGAGGGTTGGGGGTTCGAATCCCTCCGGGTGTACTGAACAAATAGTCCCGTCGCTACACCGAGCCGCAACTTGTTGCGGCTTGCATCTTTTGTGGCCCGAAGTCATTCCTGCGAGCCGCGGCTCACGTTCGCGAAAGTCATCGGGGCGGCGTCGTCCGGGGCCGGGGCGTCCGTGCGGCGGAACCACCCGCGAAGCCGGTCGTGATGGGGATGTGGTACGGATAACCCCTGGGCCTGTGACGGGCCACCATTTGAACACCGACCGTCCCCGCCGACAACGAAGACGCGGTCGATGATCTGCTTCACCGGCGACGAGCGCGGGGTGGACCGGCGGCGAAGTCGCGGCACGGTTCCACTGCCGGGCCTGCGCGCGGAACCCGTGGTCCCGGAAACCGGCGCGCGCCGGAGGAAATTGTTACTTCCCGTCGGGCACGGGTTCGCGCGGCGGCGGGGCGGGTTCTCGCCTCGCGGTCAACGACCGGAAGTCGGGCCGGTCGCGGAGCACGGCCAGGTCGTCGTCGGCCGCCATGCGCGCCAGGTCCGAGAACCCGCCCACCTTCGCCCGTCGGAGCAACTCGACCGCGCGGCCGGCGTACTCGTCCCGGCGGGCCGGGTCGGCGGCCGCCGCCAGGGCGACAACACACCCCAAGGCGTACAGCCGGTCGGCCGGGCAGCGCGGGTCGGCGGCGAGATCGTTCGTCTCGGCGACGGCGTCGGCCGACCGGCCGGCCCGTACGCGGGCGTAGGCCCGGAAGGTGCGAATCCTCGGCACCTCGGCCGGGGACGCCAGTTCCAGCGCCCGGTCCCACGCGGGCAGGGCGTCGGCGTGCCGGCCGAGTTTGCCGAGCGCCTCCGCCCGATTCCCGTTCGCGTTCCGCAGGTAGATCCGGACAGTCAGATCGTTGGGGGCGGTCGCGAACGCCGGGGCGAGGGCGTCGGCCGACCGGGTAAAGAGCGCGACGGCCTCGGCGTGGCGGCCGGTGGCGGAGAGCAGCACCCCGAGGTTGCTGAGCAGCCCCGCCACCCGCACGACCGACCCCGGATCGGCGGGCCGGGCGGCCGCCACCTTTTCGGCCGCGTCCAGGGCCGCCCGGTACGCTGCCTCCGCCCGATCGTACCGCCGCAGCCCCCGATGGCACTGGCCGAGGATGCTCTGAATCTCGGCGAACGAAATGAGCGCCGGCACGGACGCCGGGTTCGCCGACAGCGCCGCCTGACGGACCGCGGCTACCGCCTGGAGGAGTGGTTCGGCCTCGGCCGGTCGGTTCAGTTGAACCAACAGTTGGCCGAGGTTACTGTGGTACTTGGCCACATCCTGTCGGTACTCGTCTCTGGTTGGGTGGTCGGCGGCTAGTCGCTCGGCGGTGGCGACGGCGGCCCGAAACGGGGCCTCGGCGGCCGGCAACCGCCCGCCGAGCGCGTGCGCCCGCCCGGTCTCATTTTGTGCCGCGGCCAGCTGCTGCCGGTGGAGGGGGTCCGCGGGGAAGTCAGCGGCGAGCCGCTCGCGGGCGGCCGCTACCATCTGAAAGTCGGCTACCGCGTCCGCCGACCGCCCGAGGGCCAGCCGGACCGCACCGCAGGCGAATACGGCTTCCGCCAGCATCGACCGGGGGATGGCAGCCTCGGGCTGTTCGGCGACGAGCGCCTGAAGCACGGCGACCGCCTTCCCGGCCTCGGCCTCGGCCTCGGCCGCCCGGCCGAACCGGACGAGCACGTTCGCGAAGTTGGACAGGTTTACCCCCCGCTCGATACGGTAGTCGGCCTTGTTTGACGCAGACGCTCCGCTCAGCTCCGAGTCGGCCGAGCGGAAGGCGGCCACCGCGGCGTCCCGTCGGTTGAGGTCGCCCAACGCGCGGGCGAGCAGCGTCCGGGTCTTGGCCCGCCCCCAAGTCGGTTTCGGGTCGTCCGGGGCTTCCGCCACCATCCGGTCCCAGACGGGCAATCCCTCCTGGAGTACGACCTCCGCCTCCGCCGATCGACGGGCGTCGAGCAGGACGATGGCCAAGTTGCCCGCCGACCGACCGAGTAGACTACGGTACTCCAGACGATCCGGGTTCTCCTCCGCTAACCGCCGAAGCTCTTCCCGGCTGATGCGGAATGCTTCCTCCGCGAGGGCCGGTCGGCCGAGTCGATACTCGATCGTCCCAACTTGGAATCGGGCTTTTGCCACCCGCCACCGGGCGGCCTCGTCGTCGGCCTGTTCCTCCGCGAGCGCCCGATACCGGTCGAGCACGGTCGTCAGAAACTTCTGCTGCTCCGGGGTGACTGCCGCCTGACGGATTAGGGCGTCCCGTGCGGTATCAGACGTGACGGCGTCGAGGGCGTCGAGCGCCTGGTCGCGGGCAGCGGCCGCCTTGTCCCGCGCCGTCACGGCGGCCCGACGGGCGCGGTCGGCCCGCACGAGGCCGAACGCCGTCCCGACCACGCCGAGGGCAAGGACGGCGGCCACCGCCCCGGCCCACCGCTGGACGGCCCGCCGCCGGCGGGCCTGCTCGGCCGCCCGGATTTCGGCCGCGTGCCGGTCCCGCTCGGCCCGCTGCGCCCGCTCCTCGGTCGCCAGTCGGAACGCCGCCACGGCCGCCGCCACCTCCCCGCCGTCCGCCGGCCGGTCGGCGGGGTCCGCCGCCAGGCACCGCTTGCACAGCGCGACCAACTCGGGGTCGGCCCCACATTGATCGAGCCGGCCGACCGCGTCGGCCAAGTCTGCTCTGGCGGCCCGCTCGAGCGCCGCCTGCGGCGTTTGCGCGGCGAACGGCGGCTTCCCCGTGAGGATCGCGCACAGGACGCCGCCGAGGCCGAACACGTCGCTCCGCTCGCCCACGCCCGCCACCTCGCCGCGGGCCTGCTCCGGCGGCATGTACGCCGGCGACCCGAGGACGGTCCCGTCCCGCGTGGAATCGAACGTGGTCCCTTCCGCCCCGGCCGGCGTCCACTCCCCGGTCGTGGCCGACCCGTCCGACGCCGTCTCGGAACCGACCGCGGCCGTGGGCGGGGTCGCCGCGGCCGGTTGGCCCCGGCCGCGGGCCAGTACCTTCGCGAGGCCCCAGTCCATGACCTGGACTTCGCCGAACTCCCCGACCATGACGTTCGACGGCTTCAGGTCGCGGTGGACGACCCCCTCGCGGTGGGCGTACCCGACCGCCTGGCAGACCCCCTCGAACACCCCGACCCACCGGCCGCGGTCGCCTGGGCTGTCCTTCAACAGCGCGGCGAGCGTCCGGCCGCGGACGAGCTTCATCGCGAGGAACGAGCGGCCGTCGGCGAACGTGCCGAGGTCGTACACCGGCGGGATGCCGGGGTGCTGGAGTTGGCCGGTGACGTTCGCCTCCTCCAGGAACTGCCGCTCGGCCGCCGATCCGACCAACTGCGGGTGGAGGAGCTTGACGGCGACCTCGCGCTTGAGGACGTTGTCCCACCCGCGGACGACGACGCCCATGCCGCCGCGGGCGATCTCGTCGCGCAGCTGATACCGGTCGGCGGCGTCCACCCCGCCGGCGAGAGAGGAAAGGGCGGCGGACCGTTGCGCTTGCTGCGGGGTGGCGGCCTGGGTACCCGTGGAATCGGACATGGCGGTAACCCTCGGGGTCGCCCGAGGTTACTCGACATCGAGTGGGGCTGCAAGAATTTCCGGGACGATAGAAGGCACACGCCCCGCCGCGCGAACCGAGTTCCGGGAGCGGTCCTGGGCGAGCCTGGACAAAAGAGGGACGACCGGCTTGGAAGGGCACCCTACGTATGAAAAAGGCCCCTGGGTCACCAGGGGCTTTCGAGCAATGCCTCTTTCCATCTTGCAGGAACGGAGAGGGAGGGATTCGAAGCTTCCTTCTCAAGGCTTGCTTCGTATCGTCCTCACGCTGGTTTTGTGCTGAATCGCCGGCAATCACCGCGTTCTCGGCTGGAGCCGCGCTTCGCTCACATTGTAGCCGTGCTGCATTTAGAGGGGCAGTGCTGTCCCCATTTTGTCCCCAAACGTATCTGACGAACCGATGGTGCAGGAACTTGGATGAAGCGAGCCGCTTTCGATTCCGATTCGCCCGAGCGTCACGGGCTCGTGATGACGCCGAAGGGAACGCAGAAGGTTTCCATCAAGTAGTTCTCGGTGACGGCGAGAAGTTCGAGTTGCTCGGAAGTCATCTGGCTCTTTGACGCGCCGGGCTGAACGAGGAACACGCTGAGTACGACGCGTTGCGTGTCGGCCTTTTCGCGGATGCGGAGCAAGTCGTCCTTACCCCCACGCTGATACCGCGTGTACTGCGCGCCCCCACGGGCGGGGCGGTGACTTGCATAGTTGAGGGGCTCGTAGTCGCGCGGGGCAGCCTTTGGTCGGTGTCGAAGGGGATCCTCCCTCACGCAGTGCGGTGACTCCGCAGTCTCTCGCCGCGGTGGCCATAACGGCCAGTTCGTCTACGCATTCAGTCCTAGTATCGCACTTCCGACGCTGCGAAGTCGATGTCGGTAGCGAAGCGATTTTTTTCAGAGGGAAAGAGGTGTGTCGGGCGAAATGAAGTACAAGACCAGTGGGAGCTTACGTGAGCGGGCGGGGTGAACGGGCGTCCGGAAGAAGCCCCTCGTTCCGCACGCGAGTGAGTTCCTCGTGGCTGACGATCCACTCACTCGCAGGCCCCCGACCGCACTTTTTCTTCTCGGCCCGGACGCGGCCGAGTCGGCACCACTCCCTGACGGTGAACTCGGCCCGTCCGAGAAGTGTTGCTAGCTCCGCAGTCGAGTACCACTCCTTTACCGTGCGCTGCTCAACGAGCGCAGAAAGGAGCGTCTCGATCTTCTGTAACCGGACGAGTAGTTCGTCGTTCGGCGGGGTCATAGCTGTCGCCCACTCTCTCCGCCGCTGGCGGCCGTGTTGCTGCGTGGAAAGAAGTTACGTTGGGATCGGCTTAAGGTTCCACAGGCGGAAGGAAGCGGAACTCCGCCTCCGGCTCACAGTCGGGCCAGAGGGAGGAGGTCGGCGAAGGTCGTCCCGTCCCGCCAGAGGATCTCATAGCCCTGCCCGGTCCCGCTCCAGTGCCAGTTCGTCTCATACCGCTCGATGCTCTCCACGAGCGCGAAGAGGCCGAGCTTCTCAAGTCGCTGCTTGAAGCGTTCCGGCTCGGCGTTCGTTCGCACCCGAGACCGGAACCGTGGTGATTCGTTGCCGCCAGTCCTTGAGGCGTCTCGCTCTTCCCAGGTCGTGACTTCACTCGCAAGCGGCAAGGTCACTCCTCCGCGAGTGGATCAGAGGGCTTCCCGCGGATCGAGTTACGAAGTGCCTTCAGGCGCGCGGCGATGGCCTGGTCCACTGAGGGAGGCGGTGACTGAACAGGAAGTGGCTTGTTCGTGAGTGGGGCGTGCCGTGGGACTTTACGACCAGACTCCACCGTGATGCAGAGTGGGTGTTCCGCTGGGATCGGCGTCTCGTTGCGCTGGTTGTACTCGTCTTTGGTGATCGGGAATTCGCACTCGATTTCGACCCACTTCCCGGCATACTGGGTGAGGCCGCCGTCACTGCGGGAGCGAGCAAACGCCCGGAGCGGGTGGGCGCTGACGGCGAGAATCTGTTGCGCCGTCAGCACGGGCCGATACGTTTCTCCGACCGTAGCGAGCGGCGGCTCGAACTCGCCCCGCGGGTGAGCCAGGCGTGGTGAGAAGGCGTCGTCGTCGTTTTCCTTGAATCCGGGGTGGAGCCGTTGTGTGTAGGAGAGAGTCGGCACGCGCTCCTCGCCGCCGTACGCGATCATGCTCTGTAGTGCCGCAAGCGAGCTCGCCTCGAAGTTCAGCTTGAACGTGGTCGAACCTTCGACGACGCTCGCGATGTCCCAGTGTGCGGTCCGGAGTTGATCGACAGATTGGTGGGAGAGGATCAGGTGCACGCCCATCGATCGGGCCATTTCGAGGAGGATCTTGGTGTGCTGGCTGAGCACCTGCTGGGCCTCGTCAACGATCAGGTAGACCGGTACCAGTTTGCGAGTACGACTGACCGTCTTGGCCGCCTGCACCACGCCGAACATGGCGTGCCTCATCACGCTCTTCGCCGTGATCCTCTCCTCCAACGAAGGCAGATTGAAGTAAACCACCTGTTTCCTGGTGACGACATCAGCGAGATCGATCCCGTTCCGTAGAACTTCCGGACGCGCGGCCGGCCGGGATGACTCGCTGATGTTGAGCGGCGCTATCGCGGCGAGTTGCCGCAGCACCATTCGGAGGTGCCGCGCGCTATCCATGTCGGTGTTCGTAGCGATGTAACTGCCAGGCTCTTCGGCGTACCGCAAGAAGTCGGCGTAAGAGCGGATGTCAGGGAACCTCTCGAAAAAGGCGGTTATGATTTCGAGATGTCCAGCCGTGTACCAGCTTGCACCGTACTCGTCGCCGTGATCGAGACTCAATGATGCAAGCTCGCTCTGCGCGCTCGCATTCAAGGTGCGATCCTGGTCATAGGTCTGGGTGAGCGGATTGAAGGAGAAGCTCGCGCACCCCGGCTCGATGGTGAACCATCGAAACGGAAGCCCGGTTCGTGCGGCCTCGATGAATGAACTCCAGAAAAGGGAGCGGTCTCCCTTGGCATCAAGGACTACGACCGACGCATCACCCCGGGCGATGAGTTGAAGGGCGAGCGGCGTGAGACAGAGCGCTGTCTTCCCCGTCCCGCTGCCGCCGATTATGTGGCCGTGCGACGCGAGCAGTTCCAGAGCTAGCAGCCATGGGATGCCGTCGCGGACCGTCCTGCCGATGTAGAGGTGCGGGTCACGGAGGCCGTTTAACAGCCGCTCGACCTTTACGTCCCACGGCGTCGGCGGGCGGCCACCGTCGTGGAGTTGATGCAGGATGGCTCGGAGGCGTTCGGGGTGGATTGCCAGGGCCGCTTCGATTTCTCTACTGGTCATGTCGGGCTCCTTGAAGAGGTTGTGAGTGAAGCAGGAAACAGAGAACAAGCTTGGCGCGGGCGATGTCACTTGGCCGGTTCGCTGCTGGGGAGAGCCTCGTAGCGGTGGTGGTAGCGCGGGAGCGCCAACATCCCGAGCGTGAAGACCATCGCGTAGACGAGTGAGGGCGGGAACAGAAGAAGGATCAAAACACAGACGACGAAGGCCCCGGCGGACGAGGAGCCGGACTCTACCTCTGCGGGCGGCTGGACCCGCTCCGGGCCGGGGTTCGCGGCTGAAACGGCTGGGACGCTGTCACGATCGGAGTGCCATCTCTCGTACGGTGAGAGCCTATCTGGGGCGGAGAGCGGACGTGGGTAGCTCACCCCATGCGCTGGCGGTGCGACGGCGACTGCTTTGGGAGAGTGTGCCGCGCCGTCGGGCTTCCTGACGGAAACCAGGAGGGCGGTCGTCGAGGTCGAGAGCACGAGGCCGGTAAGAGCGAGCCTCACCCCCAGCGGCCTCAACCACTTCGCGCCGATCCGGTAAGAGAGCGGGTGCGTCGTGTTGGGGTAGGTCAGGAACACGACCAGAGCGTCCCAGGGGAGCCGGTAAGACACGCCCTTCTGGCGTGGCAAGCGGAGCGAACCCAGTGTGGCGTTCATGCCGAACAGGCCGAGAGAGAAGAACACCACACACCAGAGCCGAACGACGGCGGTGCCGTCGAGGAGCCCTCCTGAGAGCGCCGAGGGATCGGTCCACGGTGCCCGCTGTGGCGGCCAAATGACGAGAACGACAAAGAGCCCGTAGGAAAACCCAGTCACGAGGCCGCTTGCGAGCACGCGGACGCGGTGCCTGTCGCTTTCCGGTTTCGTCGCATCCGGCGTGTCCTCGTCCAGGCCCCGGGCCGGGTTCGCCCGCATCCAGGCCACGTGCTCGGCGACGACGAGGGCGGCGTAACCGCCCGCGAGCGTGAAGGCGAGAACGACGGCTGCTGACCGATCAAGCACCTGGCTCACCGCGACCAGTGCGAGTGCAACGAGGAGCCCCGCGGCCGCGAGGGCGAGGTCCCGGACCGGAATTTTCAGGGTGAGAGTCTGGTAGGCGGCGGCGAGCGGTTGGTAGAGGTTCCCCAAGACGGAGACCACGGCGATGACGATGAAGAACGTGCCGAAGAACTCGAAGCCGACCGCGTCCCTCTTCCAGGGTGAATCGCCGGCGAGGTAGAGGAGGCCGGCTCCGACCAGCACCAAGACGAGGAGAAGCGGGAGTTTCTGGAGAAGCTCTTCGAGGCCGAGCCGCTTTGCTACGGCGACTGCGGTGAGGGCGGCCGCGAGAGCGAGTGTGAGCAGGGCGGCGAGAACAAGCGAGCGGGCCGCGAGGAAGTACACCCCGACCTGTAACGGGAGGAAGATCAGCGTGTAGGCGACGAGCAGCCGGAGCACCAGCATTCTCGCGTCGGGCAGCGCGAGGCCTTCCCGCCAGAGCGCATAGGCGGCACGGAAGGCAGACGGGTTGATTGCGTCTTTGACGAGATGCGTCTTCTTGCGGGCAGACCATTCTCGGGCCATGGAGCTTACCTCCGGTTCACGAGGAAGAGTGATTCGAGTTCGGGGTGGGCCTCGACGGTCACGGCGACGGACCGGAGGGGCTTCCGGGCGAACGCGGCAGCCAGGTTCGCACGTTTGCCCTCGGTGGCGGTGAGCACAGAGACCGACAGGCCGCCGTTTAGAACGAGCTGGCGGAGAGCGGGTCGGTCCGTATCCATCATCCGGCCGATGCGCTGGCGGACTTTCTGGACGAGGCGGGAGCTCCGCTTGTCGTGATCGACGACGAAGAGACCCAGGCGGAACGGCACGACAGTCTCGTCAACGAAGAAGTTCTTCACCGACTGGCCCGGCTCGCAGAGGTCCGGGAACTCGGCGCGGAACTCGTCCTCGGTAATGACCCCGCACCCCCGCCGCGTGCAGGCGAGTAGGACCGCGTAGTGTTCGAGAAGAGCTTGTATGCCGAGCGCCCGAGTGGACCGGCGGAGTCCGAAGGCCGCTACAGCCTTGCTCCCCAGAACGAAGTACGGTTCGCCCTCGGGAAGCACGTGCCTGACGAGCCAGCCCCGCTCGACGAGTCGCGCGAGGAACTTTCGTGCTGCGTCGAGAGAAAGAGTTGGGCAGATTACCCGGCGCACAACGTCAGGCGTCGCGAGCCAGTGTCGGCAGACATGGTCAGCCGCAAGCTGCGCGTGTTCGGACAGGTTCGTGTACTCGTCTGCGGCGGTCATTTCCCACCCCCTTCAGGAACGGTCCACATCTCGTAAGGCAAGCCACGTTCTGAGCAATCTTTGTGAATCTCGCGGAGGCGCTCGCCATTCGAGGCGGCGTAGGATGCGCCTGCGATTTCAAGAGCTAGGGCGGGCGTTGAAGAGGAATCGACTATCAGGCAGTCAACTACCTTCTGCCCGTACCCGCGGGAATCGGCGACAACCTCTTCCGCAACCCAACCGCTCGCGAGTGTCGGAGCCGTGTGATGGAGTTGGGCAAAAAGTTGCCCGAGCAAGATCGCGTGAGGAATTGCCGAGGTCGATCGGAGTGGGTTCTGAACAGTTCGCCCGTAGCGGTTCGCGGCAGTTGCCGTCGCGGTGTAGAAGACCGTTCGGCGCGTTTCGAGCGACTGCCACCGTCGAGACAGTTGCCACGCGAGCGCACCGAAGTCAGGCTCCGGCATCCCGGGAACCCAGTGGTAGAACAGTTCGACTCGCGGTGCTGCTTGGACCGGCAGTGAGTAGCGGGCGAGAAGACCTGCCTCGCGGAGTTGCCAGAGGCGGCGGCTCATGTTGTCGCGGCTGGAGTCCGTGTCCTGCCACCACAGCGCGAGGGCTGCCTCCGAGAGAATGGGGACCTTGTGCAGAACCGCGAGGAGGATCGCGCGGTCGCGGTCGGTGATGGAGAACGATCTCTTCATTGCGGTGGCTCCTGGAATTTGCCGGGCCGCGCCCGACTTAATCTGGAAGTGCTCCGGGAGAGTTCGGAGCTGCGAGCTCGCGTGCAGCGGGCGTGTCGTCAGCGGAGGTGATCGGGTCGTCAGTATCCGGCCACCAAAGCGCGAGGACTGACTCTGAATGAGCAGGCACTTTGTGCAGGAGCGCGGGAACGATCTCGCGATCACGGGCGGTGAGAGAAATCTTGTTGTTCATTGCGGTGGCTCCTGGTGCTTTCTCGGACGGCCTGGGCCTCTCCTGACCTGGTCTGTCGCCTCTCCGGTGCCGCTCGGCGTCGGGCCGGTAAGTTGCGGTGGTGTCGGTGGACTCAGCTCTCCGGTTCCTGCCACTGCGGTCGGGTCGAGCGTGCGGGCGAGAGCGAGGAGCGCGAGCGTGGCTTGCTCGTTGGTCATGCCGGAGGGGTTAGCTCCGGACACGAGGGCGTCGTGAACACCGGCTTGGATCGCTTCAAAGGTCTTTCGGCGGAAGTAGGCCCAGAGCCAGTTCATCGAGACCTCCGGAGTCAGTGGTTGGTGAGGATGGGTTTCAGGAGTTCACGAACGCGCGGGGCAACTTCGTAAGGCATCCCCCGCTCTCGCGCTTCCTTTGCCTCCAGAATTTCGCACTGTGCCTCGGCGAGAAGTCGTCGGTACTCCGCGGCGAGGCGAAGGAGGTGATCGCGCCGGTCGGACGCTGCGCCCGCGAGCCGGGAGTGGCCTCGGGCTGTCGCTAGATGCCACTCCAGAAACTCGACGTCGGAACTGTCCTTGTTCTCGTCCGCGAGCTTCCGGTAATGGGCGGCCTCCTGGCGGTGCTCTCGCCAGTCCTTCAATTGCCGAGGGGCTTCGGCTTCGATCGCGTTTACGACGGCCCCGGCTTTGCGAAGGTCCGATTCGGCCCGCTCGAGGTCGGTCGGCCCGAAGAAGTGGGCGACGAGGCCGACGGCCGCCGCGGCGAGTCCGGCGAGGGCGATCGGGACGACGACCGCCCGGTTCTGCCACGTCCATCGGTCCAGGTAGCGGAGCCAGGCGACGAGGTCTGGATCGGAACGGTTCGACGAGCACATGCGTTGCCTCCTTGAAGGGGTCTCGCGGCCGATAGGCGCGTGGACGCCCCGACACGCCGGTTGGCGCGATCGCGAGTCGAGAGCCACCTTGCTGGGTAGCCCTACGCGGATCGGGCGGAGTTCATTGAGTGGCGGGAGAATCGCCGGCCACGAGGTCAGCATTGTCCCAACGCGGGCGCAGTTCAAGTAAATGGCTGTTTTCGGCGTTGCGCGGACATGCGCGGACTCGGCGCTGACGCTTCATTCGCGTTGAGGGCGCGGGTAGGATGGGCTGACCGACCAGGTGACTTACCGGAGTGGCACGCCATGACCGCGAGCCAGCAGTCGAAGAGCAGGCGATCTATCGTTCAAGGGGAGCGGGCACCACTTCACTTGGAGCGGCTCCTCGACCTACTGCGTAGGTTTGACTACGCCCCGAACAAATCTGGGCTTCAAGAGGCGATCACACACTGGAAGCGCCGCGGCGGGCGGTTGAAGAGCCCGCACACCGTGACAAAGTTATTCCGGACCGACAAGCGGGTAGCCGAGGACACGCGGAGAGACCTGTGCGAAATGTTCCTTGCCCTCGCTCGGGGGCACGAGAGCCAGCTTGAGATCGCTGAAGTGCTGCCCAAGCTCAAACCCGACTACTTCATTCTCCGGCACGAGGCCGACGAACTCCATTCGCGAGTGGACGAGCATCTCGAAACCCTGACGCGCGGCTTGGCTCGAAATTACTACGTCGTTCCGGGAGACGGGTGGGGAATCTGCGAATCACTCACGCGCGCACGCCGGCTGCTGCACGACCTAGCAGGGCACCTCGATCGCGGGAGTAGCGACAAACAGCGGCTCCGCGTCGCGAGCCTCGCCCACGCTTGGCTTGAGGCCGCGCATCTGGCGGGGACGGAATCGCCTGTGAACATGAAGGCGGTTCACACGATTGGGAAGCGAGCGCTGGGCCGGGCGGACGAGAGCGGCAAGACAGCGGTGCTCCTCGGTCTGCTCGGGCACTCTTCGCCCGTGGATGCTTCGGCGCGACGAGCCGTGAGCGGTGTGACGTGGCACCAGCCGTCGGACGCTTTCGACGACGAGAAGATCGAACTCAGCCTCCTGAAGCACGTCCGCGCGAGGGCTGATTACCTATTCGGGGTCCGCGGTAGAGAGGACGGCTTCTCGGTGCGCCAGATCGTTCTCGGCGCTCGGCTCAAACTCTGTAGCAATCTGGAATCAAGAACGAACGATGCCCAAAATGACCTGTCGAGGGCAAAGGAACTCTTGAGCGGTACGAACGACCGGACGCACGCGTACTACTACCTCGCAAGCCACTACTCACATTCCCGCCGCCTTGCGGGCATGTCTACCAAGTCTGGACTGCGGCGGAAACAACTCGATGACATTCGCCTCGCCCGGCACCACTACGCCGCCCAGTTCCGCTCCGAGCCGAACCTCTACACCGCCGCCTGTGACATCCGGCTTGCGGAGTTATCGCCCTCTTCGGTCACTCGTGAGGAACTGATCGAAGCCGTCACGACGATACTCGGGATGCCGTTCGATCGGTGCTGCGTCGCGGACCTCTCCGGCGTGTTTGACGGCAGATCGTCGATTTACAAGAGAATTGCATATGACGAAGAATCATTCCGGCAGCGGGCCGACCGGCAGAGGCGTGTGCGCCGTTCGAATTGAAAACCGAAGCGGTAAGTCGGTGTCGCGTGCGTGCTCAGAAAAAATCCGAAGCCGGGTTCAGGGCGGTGGCGTCCTGAACCCGGCGGTAACCAACCGTTCTCCATCAGACGACTCGTCCCGCGGCGATTCCTACAGCCCAGTAGCGTCCCTCTGCCTCGCTGATACTCAGTTCCACCACGGGAAGCGGCCAGAACTCCGGGTAGACCTCCTTGTCACCGACGAAGGTGTCGATCCATTCCTGGATGTGGACCAGGATGTCCCAGATGATGAACATCCTGCCTTCGTTAACGTTGATCGCGTCGTTCTCCCACGCGTCTTCGAGCCACTGTTGCGGCCTTCCCTCGTAGAACGGGTGTCCGTTGTCATGGAGGAAGCGGATGACCTCATCTCGCAACGGGTTCCACCACACACGACGCCACCGTTCCCGTTTTCTGTCGCGCGCGATCGTCCGCTCCCACTTCAACGCCCATTGGTCGTAGCGAGACGGCTTGACGATGGGGCGCTTCGGATCGAACGGAACGGGCGGAACGAGCGGGACACAGTCGGCGGGCCGCGGGTGCTTCGAGAACGCCTCGAAGAGCCGCTCAACGAGCGCCCGCTCTTGGCTACCCATCTCGTCCAAAGCGTACAGCACCGCCTCCGACTCGTTCTCGTAAAAGCGCGGCATACACGGCCCCAGGTGATCGGCCGGATGGAGCAGGTCTAAACCTCCTCAAAAACATCCAGTCGGGACCGCGGACACCACGGGTGTGGTACCTCCGGTCCCGACTGGTCGTTGGGCACGCACACGGGGGTTAATTACCACGAATCCTGGGAAATTGATAATCTTGCCCGCGACGCTGAGAGCCGAAGGGAGCTCACCGAGTTGTGTCGGAAAAGAGTAGCGACAGAGGGTCGGCGGCCGTAGCTCGACAGGTCTCGCGCTTCGACTCCGTGCAGGCTATAGTGGATGTCTTCACGTTCACTTGTGCGCGGGATCCTGAATCGGCTCCCGCCGCCCCCGGTCGGCAAATACTTGCCGGCCGGGTTTTTCGTTTCGAGTCCCGCGAACAATCGAAAAGCCGACACGCGGCCCAGCCCACCTCGGCGAGTCGTCGAGAAAAATCGGACTGCACGCGGAGTTGACCTGCCGACCTTCTGTAAGCACCGAGCCGAGCTGGAGAGCTCTAGCTCTTGCCCCGAAAGGGCTTACCGAAGAGGAGCGGTAGCGAGGTCTGTCCGGCTGGCAGTGTCCCGCCCGGACACGCTTGCGGGCCGGAAAACCGACGTGGTAATGCGACTTGGGATTAGAAAAGTGCAGAAGCCCGGCTGGGGCCGAGCTTCTGCGGGGATCTAAAAAAGTGTCCTAATCACCCGGCGGAGGATACCTCCTTCGAGGTGTCGCTTCGCCTTCTTATCAACCTTCTGGGCATCCTGAAGGCACTTGATGGCATTCGGGATTTGGTCTGTGGGTAGCCACTGTGGCACCTCGGGGCGATATCCCCGGTTCGCCATGAGGAACCGATAGCTGTTCCGGATGGGGCACTTCTCAACGTAGAGGACGACGCGCACGGCTCCGCGTTCGATCTTGTCCGTCCACGCGGGGGGCTTCGCCTCTGGCGGGAGTAAATACCCCACCCCCACCGACGTCACGACTACCTTCTGCGCTTCCTGTTGCCCTTTGCTGTGTTGTCTCATTGCAGTGTCTCCAACTTGTTCATTGCAGCGAATCCAAAAACCTCCTTCCGGCTGCTAGCGAATCCAGCCCTCCGTCCACGGCCACCGGGACCACCCCGGCGGAAGTCTACTGACCGTGAAAGCAGGACCTGGAACTTCGCCCGAGAGACAACCCGGGCCTTGGGTGTCGGGACGCGCCCTGCCGGGCGACGACAAAGGGAGGCCCAGACAGATGTCTGGGCCTCGGGGAACCATTCGTTGCAATGTGGTCAATGACGCGAAAGAAAGACTTCCCCCGGCCAGACCACTACGATCCTCGGTGAGCCGTACGAGTCGATGCCTGCAACCGCGTGAAGGTCTACGAGGTCCGGCCAACGCTTGGCAGGCAGGTCTAATGAGCGCTCGAAGTCAGTTACGTACTTTCCGACCTGGAAGCCGAACGCAGCCAGCAAACCAGTTTCAGGAGTGGCGAGCTGCCTGACCCCGTCCCAGAAGAAGCAAAGGAGATCCCAGAGACGACTCGTCTCGCTCTCCCCTTCGAGTCCTGCCGGTACCTTCACGCACTCGTCCCACACTCGCTGCGTTACCGCGACTTCCCATCCCGGAAAGTGCATAACCATTTCTCGTGCGCTGTCTGTCACGTCGATCAACTTAATCGTTTCCATCTTCCGTTGCCTTTTTCTTGGTTAGTAATCACCTCCTTTGAACCGGCGGGTGTCACGTTCACCGGCCGCGCCCCCCAAAATGGGAGCGCGGAAGCTGAACCGTGCTGAGCCGCGCACGCGAACTGAGGGCGACGAAAAGAAACGCTGCTGCCGTCGTCGATTTTTGGAACGCTGTTCGTGCCGACGACGGGGCACGGCGCACCCGGTCTTTTTGTGACCGTCTCCTGGGTGCCTAAGGAGAGGATGTGTCAAAGGGGCGATGCCCCTTATCGAGGGTGATTGTACGCCGCGAGAAATGCGGCAAGTGATGTCGGCGGCCTCGTTTTCAAGGCTTTTCGAGTGTGCAACGCAGTCCCGATGTGAACCACACGCTGTTGCCAACTGAGTGGCGCGAGTTTTTTCCGAGCATCGGCGGCGCTCCGAAGGAGCACCACGTGTCCTGTCGGTAGAGAGCGGCGGGTGACGGCTTACTCGTCCCCCGCCACCTCCGCCTCGAAGTGCATCGCGGCGATGCGCCGTACCTCGTCGAAGTCCTCCCCGTTTTGGTCGCACCAGTGCATGGCGTCCGCGATTAGATCGATCAGATTCGTGTATTCATCCTCGGGGTAGCGAGGCAGGAGTGCCGCGAATCGTTTTGCTCGGTCGTCGTTCGTAAACATCGTGTTTCCTCCATTCTCGCTCTGATTCGACTCCGGGTCAGTCTTCGTCGGGAAGCATCACGGTGATGCACGGGGATAGGTCGTCGTCCGGCCCGCAGAGGGCTTTGAGGCGGACCGGCTTCGGCGTCGTGTCGTCGTTAAAGACGAGCACGTCAAAATACCGGACACTTCCGTCTCCGCTCCGCGCGCGGCAGGCGTGGCCGAGCATTGTGAGCACGTCCCAAAGTCGGCCGGTTTCGTCCTGACCGGTAACGCCGGTGGGAACCGCCACGCACGTCGCCCAGACGGCAGAGGTGAGCGCGACCGGAAAGCGAAACCCGGCTTCTTTCGCCGTCTGCGTTGCGTCGATTAAACCCCCGTCCTCGATGGCCTCGCGGCGGGAATACGAATGGATCAGATAGCTGTCGTCGGTGGTCATTTTGATTTCTCCCAGAAAAGTGCCCGACCGCGTTCCTTATTGCGCTCGGGCGGTTGGTGCGGTGGTCAGGCTGCTTGTTTGATTGCTTGCGGTTGGAGGCTGTGCAGGTAGTCCGCGGCCCGTTGGGCGTAGGACGCCGCCTGGAAAATGGCTCGCTTGTCGTTCCGGAGAACTTGCAACCAGTTCCCGATGTAGTCCGCGTGATCAGGCCGGGGGGTGAGGTTTATCCCGAGATCCGCGCAGAGGAACGCCGCACCGAGTTCGGCAACGAGTTCTTCCCGTGCATAGGTTTGCGGGGTGTAAGCCGACTTCGGAAAGATCCGCGGGCTCCGCTTCGGGTGCCCGGTCCAGTGGGTGAGTTCGTGGGCGAGCGTCGAGTAGTATCGGTCCGCGTGTTCGAACGCCCGGAACGGCGGCATGTAGATGGTGTCTTCGAGCACGCTGTAGCGAGCGGATTCTCTGTCCTCGCGAATCGCAGCACCGGTGTTTGCGAAAAACTCGACGGCCGCTTTGTTCGGCTCGTGCTCGAACCCGTCCACGTCGGGACTTGCCTTCTCGGAGAACTTCGCGGGCAGGTTTTCGATTTGGTCGGCGTTAAAGACCGCGTAGGCCTTAAGAAACGGTATTCGCTTTTCTTCCGGCTCCCGTGCGTCGTCGTCTTCGGTCTTCTGGTAGAGGTTTGCGTAAAGGACCGGGGTTGATTTCTCTCCCCTTCGCACCTGCCCGCCGAGATCCTGCGCCTGACGGTAGGTGAACCAGTGCGGACTTTTGTAACCGGCTAAGTCGGCGGCTCGCCACAGACAGAGGACGTTAATTCCCCGGTAGGCCTCGCCGGTACTCCGGAGTGGTCGGCAGGCATTTTTCGCCCCGCTCACCCAGGGTTTCACCCAGGGGCGGATGCCCTTTTCGAGATCGGCAATTATCGCTTTCGTAATTTCAGTGCAGCAGTCCTTTCGGTTTGTCGTGGTCATGTGCGTTCGCGCTCCAGTGGTCCCGGCGGAATTACCGGGGAGTGTCTCGAACCCCGCTCCCCTCCCCGGAAAATGTTTCCGGAAGGAGGGGCGGTTCATGCCCTCCCGGTGGCGAACCGCCCCTCCTCCCGGAAACGATTTCGATTTCGAGGCGGCCGCAGGCGGACCTCGGCCGGTGGGGTTTGGGCGGGCGAAGCCGGGACGGGTACAAGGTGGAGAGGGAGCGAAGCGACCGGACCTTGACGCGGCCCGGAGCAGCGAACAGGTGGGGCCGGGGGCCGACGGAGGTGGCCGAGTCAACCAGCGGGGAGGCCGAGGAGAGAAGCGGAGCGGCCGAGTGGAGGTTGGGCATTAATTCAGACGAGAAGGTCTCGGCTGGGACTATCCGACGGCCGGGAAGGCCGTCAGTTCTCGGCGGCGCTGAGGTGTTCGGGCCGCTAATTCGACCTGGGCTCGCCGATTCGTATGGGAGCTTCCGGAATCGCCACGTGTTCGAGAAAAACCGTCTTGGCCCGAAGGCGGAATTTCCAAAGGCGGTAGGAGACGGGGTCGGACTTGGGAGTTGCAGACTGCTTTACCCCTCCGAGCGAAAGGTGGTAGCAGTCCGCGACGTGGCTTCAGAAGAGAGTTCGCTCAACAACTTCGGGCTGGTCATCGCCTACGTGTTGCCAGGTTTTACGGCACTCCAGGGCTTTCCACTTCTCGCGCCCGGACAGGCCGCCTGGGGAACCGGCGGAGATCCGAACCCTCCCCTCACCGCTTTTCTCTCCGGCACGGTGATGGCGCTCGCCGCGGGACTGACCGTGAGCGCGGTGCGATGGTTCGTCATCGATCGGCTGCACCACTGGACCGGGCTTCGTAAGTCGGAGCGGGATTTCGCCCGCCTGGAGAAGAACGTCGCCGCGTTCGAATTCCTCGTCCTCGTCCACTACCGCTATTACAAGTTCTACGCGAACATGGTCGTCGCCCTGGTCTGGTCCTACGCAACCCGGGATTATCTCCTCGGGTGGCGCGGGGCGCTTGATCTCCCGCTCGTGCTTCTCTTCTTCCTCGCCTCCCGCGACTCGCTCCGGAAGTATTACGAGCGGACCGGAGAACTCCTCGGGCGGCCCGTGGAGCCGCTCGTCGTTTCCGACTAGCTTTTCTTCTTTGGTTGTTTGGCGTCTTCGGGCATCAGGTCTCGCATGGAGACGCCGAGCGCGACTGCGAGCCGCTCGATGTTCTCGATCGAGATGTTCCGCTTCCCCCGCTCGACGCTTGAGACGTAAGTGCGGTGAAGCGTGGCAAGCTCGGCGAGTCTCTCCTGGGAGATCCCTGCTTCCTCGCGCACCTCCCTGAGTCGTTTTCCGAATCGAACCGCAACGTCAGACAAGCCGTGTCGCCCTCGCCAGGGTCAGAAGATCGGTCGGTTGATCTTTGACCCGACTCTAGGCGGTGCATACCATAGGTCTACATCCTTTAGGTCACGGTGACGTAAAGGATTCAGTCGCCCGACGTGTTCGAAGGAGGAGTCCGATGACGAACGGAGCCGACAAGCACTACGGTCCGAGCGAGAAGAAGAAGGCCGGGACGAAGAAGGCGAAGCCGAAGGACGTGAAGGCGACGCTGAAGCGGAAGAAGCTACTCCCGGCGAGTCTTGGCAGGGAAAAGAAAGCTTGACCTGATGCCGTTTCGCAAGCGACTGGTCGCCCACGAGTGTCCGTCTAAGCGGCCCGAGAGTTGTTCCCGGAGATTGTTTCATGCCTTGCCCCGTCCGGCGACTCTAGTCGCCGGATCGAGTTCCGGACTTGGTCGGACGGAGACCGGCGCACACAGCCTGAAACAGCTCCTCTTCCGTGTTCACGACTCCGACCGACCGAGAATCGAAGGAATCGAGCACGACTCTCAGTGCCACCCGCATCACCGTGTTCGCGGTGATGCGCTCCCCTTTGTCCGTCCTCCGCCGTTGAAGACTCTTTGCGAGAGCTTCCGCACCATCCCGGAGTTCCGCATCGAGAGGGACCGTGACCCGCTCGGTGTAGAGTTCTGACTTCTTCTCGTGACCGTTCGAAACAGGCGGCTGGCTCTGCTCCTCTCTCTTTACGGGTCGTGCTCGACGCGGCACTTCGGGTCTCGGGTCTCGAACCTGGGGGATTTTCTCCTCAGCCGCCGGTGCCGCAAGCGGCGGCGTTTCTGCCGGCGGCGACTTCACCACTTCTATCCGGGGAGTCGCCGCTTGGACTTCGGCGCGGGTGTCACGAAACGGATCTTCACGTCGCGGACGGCTGTTTGTCTCGCCGAGCGCGCCGAACCCGCCGAACGTTTTTAGTCCGGTCGCGAGTTCCTTGTCGGTGACCTGCCCTTTAGCCATTTGCGACCTTCAGCACGGGCTGCTCGCGGACCTCAAGTCGTGCGAGCACTTCCGCGGCCAGTTTCGTGAAGTCTTCCGTACCCCTTCCGCGGGGAGATTTCTCGTAGTCGAAGATCGTTTTTTGAACACTCGGTGCCGACTTGGCCTTGGTGTTCACCCGGATTCGGGCATCGAACACGCTGTCGCCGATCTCGGCCCGGAGCAGGCTTTCGACCTGACGGCAGATCCGTTCGTTGTGCGAGTAGAGCGTGAGAACGACCCCGAGGGCTTTGAGAGCCGGCGCGAGCTTGAACATCTTCGCGATCGAATCGGAGAGGAGCTGAAGGCCGACCATTGGCAGGTATTCGGCGCTACACGGAACGAGGAAGTAGTGGCTGGCAACGAGCGAGTTCATCACGACAAGCGAAATCGACGGCGGGTTGTCGAGAAAGACCAGGTCGTAGTCGGAGAGCGCCTTGGTCTTTGCGAGGCAGCTCTTCAAAATCGACTCTCGCCCGACGACGCTCACGAGACTCAAGTCTGCGCCCGCGAAATCCTCTGTCACCGGCACGATGTCTAGTCCCGGGGTCGGCGTTGGTAGGATCAGATCGTCTATCGAGGTCTCGTCGAGAATGGCGTCGTAAAGGGTTCGTCTCCCCTCCTCCATCGAAACTGGCCCGATAAGGCTCGCGGTCAAGTTCTGCTGAGCGTCGAGGTCAATGACCAGCACCTTCTTCCCCATCCGGGCAAGAGCCGCGCCGAGGTTCGCCGTGACGGTGGTCTTGAGGCATCCTCCCTTGTGGTTTACGACGCTGATGATTATCGGCTTTCTCATCGCGTCCGCCTCGCCTGCCGGTCTTCAAGCCACTCCTCCAGTTCCCGACGGCGGAATTTCCAGCGTCCGCCGGTCGTGAGACGAAACGCCGGGATCTCCCCCTCGTTGATGAGCTTGTAGAGCGTGTTACGGTGGACGTCGAGAAAGTTGCACGCCTCCGGCACGGACATGATGTCGCGGTCATCCGGAAGTCGAGCGGTCGAGGTTTCGATATCTGAGAGAGCGAAAGCTTTCATGGCAAAGTGCGTTGTTCAGTTACGAGTTCCGCATAGCATCTCCCAGTACGGCACACTAGATGTTATTTCTGCACATTCGAGCACAACGGCTCCCAAGTTCTGAAATTCAGAACTTCGCAACATTCAAAGTGCAGAACTTCACAGCGTCAGAACATCACGACTTCAGCACTTCTGAAGATCCGAAGCGCAGTAGTTCACAAGCTCAGAATTCCAGAGCTTCAGAAGTTACGAGAATCAGAATTTGCGATCTTCTGGACTTTGCAAGTTCTGCATTTCAGAGCTTTAGAAGTTCGGAGATTCTGAAGTTACGAGATTCGGAACTTGCGAAACTCTGCACCTCTGAAGTTCCAAACCTCGGAACTTCACATCATCCGAAGATCCGAAATTCACACACATAGCTGCTGCGAAATACTCCTTGCGAGATCGGGCGTCGCAAGTGTAAGAGGGGCTTTAATCGAGTTGAAGCTCGATTATCTAAGTGCTTGTAAACAGGAGAGTATTTGGCGGAACCAAGAAAATAGGGCACAAAAAAGCCAGCTTTGGCGAGCTGGCTGATTTGTCGGGCGGAGGCCCAAAACGACTTCGTGTGTTTCAACGCTCCCGAAGTTAATTCAACACCCTCCGATCCGTCAAGACGCTCTTTGAGCGTCACGGGTTTTTTGCGCCTTCGGCATTCAATTCCGCCTCCGAGCAGGGAGGAGTAGGGGACGTGTGTGTTCAAGATGGCTTCCGGCTTGTCCGGGCGAATCAACTTCTGGCCGCTCTCGCGATGTTAAACGCGGGAGAGATTAGCTTTCGAGCCTTGCGGGTTTACCTCGCTGCTCTGGAGTCCTTGGCTATTCGGGAAGCGGCGGATCGATCAAGGCGTCGAGGACGGAGTGCCCCGCGTCTCTTTCGTCCTTCGGAACTGGCCGCGAGGATCGGCCTCGAACCCGAGGCGTCCGTGTCTCGTGAGCTGTCGCTCCTCCGGAAGGCCGGTCTCTTGACGTTCTCTGAAGCCGCGATCGCGATCACCGATGGCACGCTTCCAGACGGCAACTCGGTAGCGCTTCTCTGCGGCCGCGGAGCACGGCGACTGGTGCCGGTCCCACGGCAAGTGCTCCGGTTTCTCTCAACCTCAACAAAGCCGGCTCTTGTGAAGACGGTCCTCGCCTATCTGCTCCGCGGCTTGTCGCTGGGAGCGGACGGAACGTTGAGAGGAAAGGGGACAGCGAAGATCTCCTGGATCTGTTCTCTCTGTCGGATCTCGGAGCGTGCCGCTCGTTCCGCCCGGGCGGAGCTGATTCGGCTGGGCTGGATTTCGAAGGACACCGGCTCGGTGCAGCGGAAGCTGAATCGTGACGGAGCGTATTTCGTCATCAACACCGCCTGGCGTCGCGCCACATCCTTTGCACCCCTCCGCAGGGGTTTTCGCCGTCAAATTGCACCCCCTACTGAAAGACAGGAAACTCCTTCGGATTCCAAAAACCAGAAACTCGCCGACGCCGTCGATGCTGGTTCCTGTGGGAAGAACAAACCGAACCTGAGAAACATCCGGGCCGAGGACATCCGAAAACCCTCCCGGCTTCGGGACCTCTTCGAGCAGGCTCTCCTGGAGGGCTGGATGGAGAGGAGCGAAGCCGCATGGCTGAACTTTGCCGCTGCCGCCGTGCGGGCCAACCGAGTTTCCGGCGACAGTGTGCGGATTTTCGTAGGGATTATTCGAAAGGGTCTCTGGCATCACATTTCGGCAAGCGACGAAGACCGGGCTCGGGCCGTCCTCGCTACGACCTTAATCCCTGGATGCCGCCGTGAGCCGGAGGCCCGAACAGAGCGAACAGCAAGCTCCGGGCAAATCAACCCGAGTGGTCATCAGCCCGAGGTTCGAACACTGCTGGAGCAGGTTCTTCGGAAAAGTCATCCACTCGCCGCTCGGGTCACACCCCGATCGATTCCGGACGGGGGTTCGAGGTTATGAAACGACCGCGAGTATGGGACGGGTTCATCACAGTGCGCTCCTCGCGCAGCCGAACGGCCCTTGGCGTGCGTGACGAGAATGACCGGAGTGCGGTCGGTTCTGCTAGCACACTTCGGTGAAAGCGGTCGATGTCACGGTCGTGATTCGACGGTCAGGTTCTGTGACCGGGATGTGAAGTTCTGTTTCGAGAGTCGCTCGGGCGTGCTATGCCGGCCTTGCTGTGGATCAACCACGGCGGGTCGTCAGGAACGGCAAACGTTGTTCATGGCGCTCATCGGATCGGCGGTGACTCCCGGTAAACTCGGCTACTACCGAGCTAAGGGGATGGGGTCGCACCTCGTCACGTCACGCCCGTAGAGCCGGATGCGTCGATAGGCGCTCGTCCGGTTCGACGGAGGCTGACCGAAGTAATCCCGTCTGCGGGCCATGCTTCCCTCGTAAGGAAGTGCCCGCCGCGGAGTAATCTCGGTCTTCTATCCGATAGGGATTCTTTTTGGCGTGAATCGACGGGCGACAGGGGAAACCCTCGATGCGTTCTGCGTCGAGGCCGCTGTGGGTCAAAGCGGGTGCGTGGTCTCTTTGCCACAAATCCCGTCGCGGGGGTCCGGGGCTACGGCGGCACTTGCCGCTACGCTCGCTCAACCGCGCTGGCGTGGGGAGTTCCTGTCGTGGCAACACGCGGGACCGGCTTTTACCGAAGCCGGCGTTCGGGCGAAACACCCGACGGCGAATAGCTCAACCACGAGAGGCCGGAAACGGCTTGCCAGTCAGTCCGACCGGGGACGGTGCCGAACCGGGAATAAGCCAATCACTGATGGGTAAGGGGACGCTTCTGTGTTCGTGCCCCTGAAATCGTCGCGCCTTGTCGGCGCGGCGGAAACTGCGACGCCCTGGGAGGGGCGAACGTGCGGTGATTTGCCCGTGGGGAAGCCCACTACCGACGTGACCGATCGGACGGAGACCACAACGAACCTGGGAAGCCTGATCGCGGCCGGGGTCGCGCCTCGGTGCCCGCGCGTGGTGCGCGGGTGATCGAAATGCGGTCGGGTGGGAGAGTGGCCTGAGTAGGAGCCGGCGGGAGCCGGGCCGAACCGCTGCAAGGCAGTGGCGGGGCGGTTTGTCCGCAGACGGGTGGTGCCGAGCGGAATCTTCGACGAAAGGGCCGACGGGCTTACGAAAGCCGATGATGTAGCGTGCCTGTGGATAACTTCCTTGAAGTTATCCACAGATCCCTGGGCGGGAGGAGCGGCGGTCGAGGAGAGCGCTCTTGGGTGAGCGTTCTCCTCGGCAGTGAACTTGCGACGTGCGCCCGAGGTGTGCCTCGGGCTCCGTTTCGGTTCGTGCGCCGCTACCGCTACGAATTGGGGCGTTGCAACTCACAGAACACAGCACGGCGGAGCCGTGCGGTGGGCGCGTGGGTGGTAGCGTGTCTCTTCGAAACGAGGAGCGAGAGTGCCCAGGGTTACGAGGCTTCTGGGGAGTGTGCCGTGAACACTCCCCGCTCATCGGTCGTTCTTTTAAGCGTTGGTAGGGTGGATGCGGTATCGTTGCGAGGCGGTGTCGGTGGAGGGTTTCATCCAGCAGCTTGCCGTGGCCTACGTCGCCCGCGGGTATCTCTTCTACGTGGCCGGGTGGATTCCGGAGACCAAAGACCCGCACCGGGTAGATGCGAAACTCGTCGAACGGTACGGCATCGATCTCACTCGCTGGTCCCGCGCCAGGCGGAAGCAACTCGGTCAGGCGAGTGTGCAGTACCTGCGGCACGAGGACTTCTTCGTCATCCTCGCGACGCACGGGAAGCACCGCTTCTTCGAGCTTGAGGGGGAGAACGTCCGGGACGTGAGACGCCGGGCGATCAAGTACGCCGGCTACGCCGTCGGGTTCCGCGGCGGGCACGTCCAGGTCCGGATCGACCTCCCGCAATACCGACTCCTCAAGGCATGGTTCGAGGAGGAGGCGACGCGGCGGAGCGTCGAGCGGCTTGCGAAGGCGTTTTACGATCTGCCGTTCGAGCCGTACTACCTGGTGAAGCGGCAAGAGTTTCATCTCCTCCGGGCGGTAAACCGGAGGCGACAGACCGCCGGCCTCCCCCTCGTCCCGAAAGAGTGCATCTGGCTTAAGCGGCGGCCGGTGAAGCCGTTTGGGGCCTGACGTCACCCGAGTGGCGCAAGAGGTCACCACCGGGCGGCCAGACTATTCGCTCAACGGACGTTGTTCCGTAGTCGAGGAACTGGCAGTATCTCTTCATAAAATGTCGGAACAACAGCACGGAACGCGGGTTCCGCGGACCGACGAGGTGTGCCGTCGATGTCTGATTCTCGCCTAACCCCCGGCCGTGTCGTCTCCGGACCACTGCTCAGCGAACCGCACCGGATAGAAACCGTCCAGCAGAACGCGGCGGCGTCGTGGACGCTCGGCTTGGTGGGTCTTCGGTCCGAGCGGTTTCGCCGTCTGAATCTGACCACGAGTGACTTGGCCACGCTTCGGTTCGAAGAGGCCGCCTGCAACTACGCCGGGAACCCGACCCGTCTTCGCCTCGGGGTGCAGGCGTACTCACTCGGCATCTCCTACGAGTTCGACCCGTACTTCGGTCTCTCCATATCCCGAGTCGATCCTCTGCCGCACCAGCTAGAAGCCGTCTACGACTACCTCCTCAAGGTGGCCCGTGTTCGGTTCCTCCTCGCAGACGACGCCGGGGCCGGGAAGACGGTCATGGCCGGGCTTCTCATCCGCGAACTAAAGCTCCGCGGTCTCGCCGAGCGCATCCTCGTCGTTTGCCCCGCGAACCTGGCCTTCCAGTGGCAGCGGGAACTGAAGGAAAAGTTCGATGAGAAGTTCGAGGTGCTCAGGGGGGACGTGATCCGGGAGCAGTTCGGCATCAACCAGTGGATGGAGCGGAACCACGTCATCACCTCGCTCGACTTGGCCAAACGGGAGGACATCCTGCCGGGGCTGAAGCAGGTCCACTGGGACCTCATCATCGTGGACGAAGCCCACCGCATGTCGTGGAGCCCGCCGGCGCGGAAGACCGCCCGGTACGCCCTCGGTGAGCTGCTCCGTGACTCCTCCGACCACCTGCTGCTCCTCACCGCGACGCCGCACAAGGGGGAGCCGGAGAACTTCTCCCTCTTTCTCCAACTCCTCGACACGGATGCCTACGCCGATGTGAAGTCCATCAAGGAGGCGATGGAGAAACGGCGAGCACCGTTCTACCTCCGCCGAACGAAGGAGGCGATGGTCTACTTCCCGGAGCGGCAGGAGGACGGCACCTGGGCGGCGAAGAAGATCTTCACGAAGCGTATCCCGAAGACGGCCGACTTCGGCATCGACGGGGACGAGTTCCAGCTCTACCAGGAAGTGACGCGATTCGTGAAGCGACAGAGCGCGAAGGCTGCGGCCCAAGGGGACAACCCCCGAGCGCGGGCCGTTGGGTTCCTGATGTCACTTTACCAGCGGCGGCTCGCGTCTAGCGCCTACGCCCTCCGCCGGTCGCTCGACAGCCGTGCCCGGAGGCTCGAAGAGGGGCTTAAGCGGGCGAACGAGCTGACTGCCGCTGCCCCGCCCCGGATGCCCGACACGGAAGACATCGAGGAGATGGACGATGTCGAGAAGGGGAAGTTCGAGGAGCTGATTGCCGCCATCACCCTGTCGCAGAACGCGGACCAGGTGAGGGAGGAGATTCTCGAACTAAAGGACTTGGCTCGCGACACGAAGAAGGTCGAGGACGACGACGGGGAGGCGAAGCTCTCCCACCTGAAGGACACCCTCAAGAAGGAGGGGTTTTTCGACAACCCCCAGCAGCGGCTCCTCCTCTTCACCGAGTTCAAGGACACGCTTGATTACCTGACGGGGAAGCTGGTCGCGTGGGGTTTTCGCGTCGGGAACATTCACGGTGGGATGGCCCCCGGGGACCGCGAGTCAAAGGGCACCCGCATCTACGTCGAGCAGCAGTTCCGGGACGGCGACATCCAGGTGTTGGTTGCGACCGAGGCGGCGGGTGAGGGGATTAACCTTCAGTGCTGCCACATCCTCTTCAACTACGACATCCCGTGGAACCCAAACCGGCTCGAACAGCGGATGGGCCGCATCCACCGCTACGGCCAGACGAAGGACTGCCTCATCTTCAACTTCGTGGCGACAAACACCATCGAAGGCCGGGTGCTGCACAAGCTCCTCGAAAAGCTCCAGGAGATCCGGGATGCGCTCGATGACGACGCCGTGTTCAACGTCGTCGGCGAGGTGCTCCCCGCGGCCCACATCGAGCGGGTACTCCGAGACTATTACGCCGGAAAACTCGGCGATGCCGACCTCGAAGACAACCTGCTCCGGGACGTGGACGAGGGACGGTTCCGGAACATCTGCAAGAACGCCCTCGAAGGGCTCGCGTCAAAGAAGCTCAACCTGAACATGCTCATCGAACGACGAGCCAAGGCACAGGAGCGCCGCGTCGTGCCGGAGACTATTGCCCGGTTCCTCGCGGACGGGGCCGAGCAGGTTGCGTTCGGGGTGAAGCCCGTGCCGCGGTTCGCCCACACCTACGACCCGCCGCGGACCCCGACCGCCCTCCGCCGTTACGACTCCGAACCGGACTGGAAGTTCGCCCGAGTCGCCGACAAGTACCCCCGCTATTCGACGGACCGGGAGACGGCGACTGCGAACAACTTCGAGTGGGTGACGCCCGGCCACCCGCTCTTCGAGTCGCTCCGGCGGCACATGCTCCACCTGGCTCAGCCGGAGTTCGCTACCGGTGCGTGCCTCTACTCCGTAAAGCACGACCAGCCCATGCGGCTTGACTTCTACCGCGCTCGCGTGGTGGACGGCCTCGGGAAGACGATTCACGAGCGTCTCTTTGCCCTCGAACTTCGTGCCGACGGAACGGTGTCGGCGCACGAGCCAGCGATCCTCGGCGACCTTAGCCCCGCTCCGACCCCGGCCGAACTCCCGCCAGTTGCGCACGCTCCGGAGGCCTCGGCGTGGCTTGACGAGAACGCCTTGCAGCCGTTTCTCGGAGAGGTGCGGGGCGAACGGTTGGAGGAGATAGACCGGATCGCAGCTCACGTTGAGCTGTCGCTGAACGAATTGGTGCAGAAAGCAGACGAGGAAGTCGGGAAGATTGGCCTTGAGATCGACCAGAAGGTGCCGGGGGCCGAGGGCCGGCTCGCGTCGGCCGAGAATCGGATGAGCGACTTGCTCCTCCGCCGAGAGCGCCGCCGCGACGAACTGGGGAGACAGCGGTCACTCTCCCTGCAAGCCGTAGAGCGACTGACCAGCGTGCTAATCCTCCCCCACCCGGAGCGGCAAGCACCAGAGCTGTCGAACCTGCGGCAGAACCCAGAAACGGAGCGGATCGCGATGGAGTTCGTCATGCGGCACGAGGAGGCACTCGGCCGAAAAGTGTTCGACGTGTCCGAAAAGAACCTCGGGTACGATGTAACTTCGCTCGATGTGACCTCGGGCGATCTTCGTCTCATCGAGGTGAAGGGAATCGGGGCAGCATCGGGGAGCGTCATCCTCACTCCGAACGAGCGGAAGACGGCTGAAGACCGGCCGGACTGCTACTGGCTCTACGTCGTCACGAACTGCAACACCACCCCGACGCTCGAACAGATCCCAAACCCCGCCCGGTTCGACTGGCACGAGGTGCAGAAAGTCGCACACTACTCCCTCAGCCTCGACGAGATGCGGAAGGCGAAGGGGGACGGGTCGTGATCCCGAAGGAATGCAAGCGGCTGGCCGAGGTGGACTTCCCGATCCGGGCAGTATCGCAGTATGCGCCGAGTGAGAAGTCTGCTCGCCACGGTCATCCCAGCACACTCCACCTCTGGTGGGCGAGACGTCCACTTGCAGCTTGTCGGGCCGTCCTGATGACCCTGCTCCTGCCGGACCCGTGTGACCCTCGTTGCCCGTCGGATTTCAAAGCAAAGGCACGAAAAGCCTTACTTCGCATCCAAGGCAACGTCCCTGCGGAAGACGCTGCTCTTCAATCGGCTTTGCTCAAGTTCATCGGAGAGGCATCGAACTGGCAGCTAGCGGCGCACCGTCCGACGCTGGAGGTGGCGCGGGAGTTGGTAGCTGCGGCTTTCCCGGACGACACTCCGCTTGTCGCAGATCCCTTCTCCGGAGGTGGATCGATCCCGTTGGAAGCACTTCGACTCGGCTGCGACGTTTTCTCAAGTGACCTGAATCCGGTCGCGCTCATGATTCTTCGAATCATGTTGCAACACATACCGCGCGACGGTGCGGAACTCAGCGACAAGCTTAGGAAGAAAGGCGAAGAACTCCTCCGCGAGACTGTGAAGCGTTTTGAGTCGCTCTACCCCAGTGGCGCGTCCGGCCGCCGACCAATGGCCTATCTCTGGGCAAGGACGGTGCGTTGCGAATCGCCGGATTGTGGTGCCGAAATCCCGATTTTCCGCTCACCCTGGCTCGCGAAGCGGGGCAGTACCAGAGCACGTTTCTTCAAAGAAGACTCCAAGGGCGACTGCACGGTCGTTCTAATCGACTCGGCACCGAAGGGTGGGCCGATCACGTTTCGGATCGCTCGTGGTTTCGGCAGTCAGGAGATGAAACCTGGTTACGAGCCGGCCATGGGGACAAAGGTTCCTGGCCGAACCGCAAGCGTCCTCTGCCCGTGTTGCAAAGTCGTCCTCCCGGGTAAGAGCAAGCAGAATCGGACGGCTGCTCAACTCTCCGCACAGAAAGGTGGGGCTGACGTCGTCTTCGACCCGAAGGGCAATCGGATAGGCGGGGCGTTTCTTCTCGCGGTCGCTGAGGCGGCACAGAGAGGAAAGACGTACCGGCTTGCGGAAGTCACCGATTATCAGGCCGTTCTCAAGGCACAGAAGGAATTGCAACGGCTCGAAGACGCCCGCCGGGAAGACGGTCAATCGGTGATTCCCGAGGAGACACTTCCTCTCATGAGCGGCACCTTTAACGTGCCGATCTACGGTGTCAATCGATGGGGGGACATGTTCTCTGCCCGCCAGAAATTGGCGATGCTCCACCTCTGCGGGGAGGTGGCAAAGATCTCAGATCCATCGCTGAAAGTAGTTATGGCTGCGGTGCTGGGTCGATGCGCGGATTACTGGAGTGCAGGAACTCGTTGGGTAGCGGCCGGGGAATTCATCGCGAATACTTTCGGAAGACAAGCCCTGGGAATGATCTGGGACTTTGCGGAAGCGTGTCCGTGGGGCGATTCTGGCGGCAATCTGGATGGAGCGATCGACTGGGTAGCTCGCGTCATTGATGCGTGGCCGGGCAACAACGGCAACTCGGCTGAGGTTCAACAAGAAGACTCGCAGGAACACCCGCTCCCCGACGAGAGTGTGTCAGTTTGGTTCACAGACCCGCCATACTACTTCGCGGTTCCGTACGCGGATCTCTCGGATTATTTCTTCGTGTGGCTTAAGCGCGCCTACTCGGTGGACGAGTTGGTGAAAGCACGTTTTCGGACTACCGAGGGGTTAGTGCCCAAAGATCAAGAACTTTGCGAGATGGCGCACTGGGACACGAAGCGGTACGCCCACAAGGATCAGGCTTACTTCGAGTCGGGGATGCGGAAAGCCTTTGCAGAGGGACGCAGGGTCCTTAAACCGGACGGGATCGGCTGTGTGGTATTCGCACACAAGACGACCGAAGGTTGGGAAGCCCTGTTGTCGGGTATTGTCGGTGGTGGATGGGTGATCACCGCGTCATGGCCAATCGCTACTGAACGACCGACTCGGCTACGTTCGAAAGATTCCGCCGCCCTCGCCACCAGCGTACACCTCGTCTGCCGTCCACGGCCTGAAGACGCTCCAATCGGCGACTGGACTCACGTCATCCGCGAACTCCCGAAACGTGTTTCAGAGTGGATAGAACGGCTCCAGAGCGAAGGCGTCCGCGGTGCCGACTTGGTGTTTGCCTGTATCGGCCCCGCGCTCGAAATCTACTCCCGCTACTCCAAAGTCGTGGACGCTGAGGACCGCGAGATACCCCTCGGCGGTGATCCTGAGGCGACGACTCCGCACGAGCGCGGCTACTTGGCCGCAGTGTGGGAGACTGTCGGCCGCGCAGCCCTTGAACAGGTGCTCGGCCGCGCCGGTTCCTCGTCTGGGGTGCTCGAAGAAGACGCCCGCCTTACTGCTCTCTTCTTATGGACACTGCAAGCGACAGAGGCAGAGGTGGACGAATCCGACACCGAAGAAGAAGAGAGTGAGGAGGACGAGACGGACGAAGAGGAGGAGGGCAGCGGCGGCAAGAAGAAGGGCGGGTTTAGCCTGGTCTACGACGTGGCGAGACGATTCGCTCAACCCCTCGGGATTCACCTCGAAGACTGGGAGAACCGCGTTATCGAGACGAAGAAAGGGACGGTGCGCCTGCTCCCCGTAAGCGAGCGGGCTGAGCAACTCTTCGGCAAGGATGGTGCGGAGGCGGTTGCCGACAGGCTCGACGCCGGGCCGAAGAAAGCCTCCGACCAGCAGTTGACACTCTTTGACATCCTCGAAGAGGTAGGTGAAGACCCGACCCCGAAGAAGGGGCGGAGAAAGAAGGGGGCAGGAGTCGCTGACGACGCGCTCAAGTCTAAGCGCGAGGCGACGACCCTTGACCGCGTTCACGCGGCAATGCTGCTCCAGACGAGCGGCCGCACCAACGCTCTACGCACTTTGCTCAAAGATGAAGTGGCCCGCGGCGGGGAGTTCCTGCGGCTGGCGAACGCCCTCTCCGCGCTCTACCCGCAGGGGTGCGAGGAGAAGCGGCTCCTGGATGCCATGTTGTTAGCGATGCCGAGGTAACGCCCGATGGAACCGTGGTACAAGCTGGTCACCCCCCGAAAGGAAGTCCGCGAGGGACGCTCGTTCAACCCAGACGAGTTCGCCATCCATCTCGAACAGGTGGTCGCGAAAACTGCCCCCGAGGACTACCGCGACCCGGCATCGTTCTTCAAACGGACGTGCTTCACCCGCGCGCTCCGCGAGCACACCGGCATGGTGCTACGCCGTCTCGCCGGACAAACGAATAACACGGCTCCAGTGATGACGCTCGTCACCCAGTTCGGTGGCGGTAAGACGCACACGCTCACCACGCTCTATCACTTGGCAAGTAACGGTTCAGTCGCCGGCAAGTTCGACGGCATCCAGCAACTCCTCTTCAACGAAGGGCTGCCCGAAGTCCCCAAGGCACAAGTCGGCGTGTTCGTCGGGAACGCTTGGGATCCTCAGCCAGGCCGAGAGACGCCGTGGATCGACCTCGCGCGGCAACTCGCCGGCGATCGCGGGGTGGAGATCCTCGGGCCGGCGGCGAAAGACTCTCCTCCCGGTACTGAGACGCTAAGCAAAGTGTTCGACGCCGCGGGCGGGTGCGTGCTCATCCTCTGCGACGAGGTGCTGAACTTCGTCAATCGGCACCGGAACATGGCCGAGCAGTTCCACGCCTTCATTCAGAACCTCTCGGTCGCCGTGACGGGCCTGACGCGCACCGCAGCCGTCATCAGCTTGCCGCGAAGCCAGGTCGAGATGACCGAGTGGGACCAGCAGTGGCAGGAGAAGCTCACGAAGGTCGTCCGGCGTGTGGCGAAAGATCTCATCGCAAACGACGAAAGCGAGATTGGAGAAGTTCTCCGCCGACGGCTTTTCGACGATCTCGGCAGTGACACAAAGCGGCGAAACATCGCGAAGGCGTTCGCTGACTGGGCATTCGACCGGCGAGCACAACTTCCACCGGAATGGACGGCGGTTGACTCGACGCTCACCGAGAAGAAGGGGAAGGAGTTTCTTCAGAAGCGGTTCGAGGACGCCTACCCGTTTCATCCGGCGACAATCTCTGTGTTCCAGCGAAAGTGGCAAGCCCTCAGTCAGTACCAGCAGACACGGGGCACGCTCGCGATGCTCGCGCAGTGGATCTCGAAGGCGATGGAGGACGGGTTTCGCCGGGCGCGGACGGAACCGCTCATCACGCTTGGGTCGGCACCTCTCGAAATCGTTGAGTTTCGGAGCGTGGTGCTCGGGCAAATCGGCGAGTCACGGCTGAACGCGGCAATTGATTGCGACATCTCCGGTGAGAACGCACACGCCCGTGCGCTCGACGCGGACTCGAAGGGTGAACTTCGAGATATCCACCGACGGGTGGCAACGGCGATCTTCTTCGAGTCCACTGGTGGGCAATCCGACAAGGTTGCTCACCTCCCCGAACTGCGGTTTGCACTCGGCGAACCTGGCATCGACACGACCTCCGTCGATAACGCTGCATTCGCTCTCGAAGGGAAGGGCTACTACGTCCGCAGGCAGGGGTCTGACGGTTTCCGCGTACACCACCAGCCGACTCTCAAGAAAGTGATGAGCGACCGGAAGGCCTCGCTTGACCCTGATACGGAGGTCCGCCCTCAACTCCGCTCACTCGTGCTGAAGCAATTCGAAAGGGCGGCGACGATCGCGCTCACGGCGTTCCCGTCGGATAGCGGAGATGTGGCGGACTCCCCGAAGCTGAGTCTAGTTTTGATGGATCCAGAGACAGAATGGACGGGTACCAGCGCACAACGAAGGACGGTTGCGGAGTGGATTTCGCAACGGAACGGCACGAACCGCCTTTATCCGGCGGCCGCTGTGTATTGCTTCCGAAAGCCAGGGCGGGAGTACCGCGAGAAGGTCGAGAACTGGCTCGCGTGGAAGCGGGTCGCTGATGAGGTGGCGAAGGGCCAACTCGCTGGAGAATTCGGTCCAGGCGAAAAGGCAGACCTCAAAGGTCGGGTCAAAGAAGCGGAAGAGATGGCGGAGGAGGAGGTGTGGGCGTGCTACTCATTCATCGTGTTTCACGATTCGTCTGAGGACGATCGCCTCAAGGTTGTCAACCTCGGGGCCGGACACAGTAGCTCCGGCGAATCGCTGGCCGGACGGGTCCTGACGGCCCTTCGCTCTGGGGGGCATCTGAACGAGGGAGTGAGCGCAGGGTTCCTTGACCGAAACTGGCCGCCAGCACTCAAGGCCGAGGGCGTGTGGCCACTCGTGTCGTTACGACAAAGTTTTCTGAACGGCTCACTGACCCGCCTCGTCGATCCGGACGCCACGCTCCGGCAGAAGCTTGTCGAGTTTGTCGAGAAGGGTGAGATGGCAGTTGGCTCCGGGCAAACCCCCGAGGGTGGATTCCAGCGTCTCTGGTACCGGGAGCCGATTTCACGTGACGAGATCACCTTCGACGCGGGCGTGTTCCTGGTCACGAAGGCGAAAGCCGAGGCGCTTCGCACAAAACCCGTTAAACCCCCTGAGACACAGACGACGCCTACCGCGGCGGTGGTTCAGGAACAAACGACGGTCGTGCAGCCGGGAACTGGTTCGGGCGGTGCCACTACACCTGCGGCAACGACCCCGGCCAAGCCCGGGAAGACGAGCGTCACGCTCTCGGGCCAGGTACCGAGCGATCAGTGGAACCGTATCGGCACGAAACTCCTGCCGAAGCTCCGGAGCGCGGGGGAGGTACAGGTGGAGATCGCGTTGTCGGTGACAGTGCCTTCGGACCAAGCCACCGGACTGACCGGCGAGGTGGCCCAAGTCCTTGCCGACCTCGGGCTCACGGATGCAGTGAAGGTGCGGACGAGTTGATCATGCCTCGACTACGTGTCGGTCGAGAGTTTGGTCAAAGGCAATGCCGCCATGAATTGATCCCCACTGTATCGGGGTCAGCTTGTCGAGGCTTGTAACCTTGAGGTCATGATGGACATCTCGCCCGACAAGCAGAACATCGACCGAGTGTTCTCGAACACGTCGTACTACATCGACTTCTACCAGCGCGACTACCGGTGGACGGACGAGCCGGTGCTGCGGCTTCTCGACGACTTGTTCCACAAGTTTCGCGAGCAGTATGCCCGTTCCAAAGGGCTGGACCCGAGCAAGGAGGCGATTGGCCGCTTCCCCTGGTACTATCTGAACACCTACGTGACGAACGTCGTGGACGGCCGGGTGTACGTGGTGGACGGGCAGCAGCGGCTAACCACTCTGTCGCTCATCCTCATCAAGCTTCACCATCTGGCCAAGCACTACTCGTCCAAGCTCGCCGGCTGGATCGATAGCAAGATCGCGGGTCAGTCCGGGTTCGAGCAAGAGTTCTGGATGAACCACGTGAAGCACAAGGCGGTGCAGCAGGCGCTCTTCGACGGCATCGACCCGAAGAGCATCGACACGAGCAGCGGCATCACCGCCCAGAACATGATCGCGAACTACGGCACGATAAGCGCGTTCCTCGACAAGGAGCTGAAGGACAAGCGAAGCTTCGAGATGTTCGTCTTCTACTTCCTCCACCGCCTGGTGCTCATCAACCTCGCCGTCGAGCAGACAGATGTGTCGATGGTGTTTGAGGTCATTAACGACCGCGGCGTGCGCCTCCGCCCCTACGAGATCCTGAAGGGCAAGCTTCTCGGCCAGATCGACAAGGTGGAGCTGGACAAGGACGACTTCAACGGCCTCTGGGAAGGCCGGGCGATGGCGATCAACGAGTTCAAAGAAGACGAGATGGACAGCTTCTTCCGCTTCTACCTGAAGGCGAAGTTCGCCGCCACGCGGAAGGAAGGGCAACGGTTCGACGGGGACTACCACCGGGCGATGTTCACGCCCGACATGGACGAGAAGCTCGGCCTGCTTCACAACCCGTCGAATGTGAAGGCGTTCCTGAAGGGCGAGTTCACGTACTTCACCGAGCTGTATATCAAGTTGTGGCAGGCCTACTCCACGGACCAGAAGCCACTTCGGTCCGTGTTCTACAATGCGCTCCTCGATCTCGACGCTCCGTTCCTGCTGGTGCTCTCCGCCTGCGTGCTGAATGACCCGGAGGAGACTGCAAAGATCAAGGCAGTTGCCTCCGAGATCGACCGGTACTTCTCGCTACTCCAGTTGCAGAGCGCTTACGACAGTAACGAGTTCGCCGACTCGCTCTTTAAAATCTCGGAGGCAATCCGGGGGAAGCCTGTAAGCGACTTCCGGTCGGCGTTCGACGCCCAGTTGACCGCAACCATCGCAGCGCGGCGGAACGTCAAGGAGGCTGAGCCGCTCAGTTACCCAGCCTTCCGGCAGACAGGCATCAACCTGAACCCCCGCTTCAAGCGTTACTTCTTCTCTCGCATCGACGAGTTCCTGGCGGTGGCGATGAACCTTAACCCGAAGCACCCGATTGCCGACCTGGTGACCAAGACCGGGGCGAAGACGGGCTTCCACGTCGAGCACATCCTGTCGTGGAATGACGAGAATCGCGCCTTGTTCGACGATGACGACGAGCGGTTCGAGCAGGAGCGGAACCGCCTCGGCGGAATCCTTCTCCTAAAGGGCAAGGACAACATTTCCAGTAGCAACGAACCGTACAGCGAGAAGCTGAAGTCCTACGCAAACACCCTTTACTGGAACGAGACGCTGAGAAGCGACAGCTACAAGTCGAAGCTCGACATGAAGGCGCTGAAGGAGAAGCACGGGCTGGATCTAGAGGCCCTCGACGAGTTCGGGCCGGAGCACCTCGAAGCGAGGCACAAGCTCCTTTTCAAGCTGGTAGGCATCATCTGGGGATAACAGGTGGCGACGACACCGGCCGGCGCACTGTGCGCCTCTCACTCGTCAGTGAGGAGTCGATATTGCCGGTGGAACCAGAGCCTTCCGAGCCGTTGCCGAAGCTTGTTCACGCTACGGTTGTGACAGCGACCCAACCTTTTTTCGCTTCCGCACGGACAGCGAGCCTTGTTCGCTCGCCTTCGCTTCAATGACGCCAAACGGACGAATTCTTGGGCCGCCATCCGGTCTGTGACCCTAAACAGACTCGCAAAGTGGTCTCGGAGCCCGTCTGGACCGTGGTCGAGTTCTTTGTACGGCATCACCCCGTATTTCTTGAAATATGAGTAGCCGTAGAGGTAGGGAATAGCGACGGCCTCCACAAACGTGATGAGCGTAGCGGAAGCGTGAAGATGCAGCCTGACCGCGGTCGGCGCGCCGAGACAGAGTGAGCCGCCTTTCAGCTTGTGAAAGTCCGGCGGAATGCGCCCGCCCGTCTCATAGACGTCCGGAATCTCGGCGGGGAAGCCGATCGGTACTTCGAGCGAAACCTCGTAGATGTCTTCGAGCGGCTCACCGAGCGGCCCCTGCACGCGGAACGCAAGCTCCCCCCGGATTTTCAGTCCCGCGTTCTGGGTTGGAGCCACCCGCAGTCCCGGATACCTCTGGAGAAGTTCGTCTAGCTCCCAGCGCCGGTAGCGTTCGCGGACGGTTTCAGTCATCAGCGCCGTCCCCAAGGGCGGGGTGCCGACGGGATGAAGATTGTCGGCGCGGCATTGACGATGACGGGAGCGGGCGTGACCTTTCGCTCGAATCTCTTTGCGTCCTCCTCCGTGAGATCTGCCGCGAAGAGCCTCTCTACTTTTTGGCGAAGCCCGGTGCCGCCAATAGTCGCCGCGAGGTCCGTCACGTCGCGTTTCACTGAGGCGTGCCACTGCCAGAAACTCTCTTCTAGCCTCGGGTCGTCCTTCCACTTGTCGGCGTAGTCCTCTGCCGGGTCGGCGGGATTTGGCACGCGCGGCCTCTGATCCCGCACGAAAGTCGGCATCCTCTCGATGATGTTCTTGAGGGCTGTGGCCAGGTCCGTCTCGCCGAAGTAGGCGTGTGCCGCGAGATTCGTGATGATCATCGAAATCGGCGCAAGCTCAGGTGACTCGCGGAACATCACGTCGCGGTGTCTCTTCAGCAACTGGATGCTCTGCTGAAGCGTCGTCTTCCATCCGTAAGGAGGCACTTCCTCGACCGAAGCCTTCGCATATCCTTCCACGATCGCGCGGGTACGTCCGAGTAAGGCACGCTCTTCGAACCACGCGGCGAACCCCCGGGGATTGCTGCTCGGCCAGAGCGGGGTGATTACGCGGTAGTACTTGTCGCGCTTGTCCGTGATCGCCACCGCCCGACGGGCCAGTTCGCGAGGCACGCCCAGCCCGGCGATTCGCTGGACGATCCTGTCGTCCTCCGGGACGCACGGCAGGGTGTCCAGGTGGAAGTTCACGTCGTCGGCGTACTCAAGCCGCCAGCACCGGTTCTTCTCGATGACGGGCGCAAGCATGTTGTGCGCCTTCGCGTAGCCCTTCACCTCGGCTCCGTAGAGTTCCTTGAGTTGCTGTTGGCTGAGGTCCGCCTTGCGGAGGTTCTTCAGCACGCAGACGTTGTCGAGATCGTAGACATCGTCGGCGTTGATTGGTCGGTTCACGGTGCCGAACCGGAACGATCCTTGCGGCCGCACGTCAGGGTCGAACGTCGCGAGCGCGGACTCCTCCCGGTGCAGCCACTCGGCGAGGGACAGGTGACGGTCGGCCGCTTTCTTGTAAAGCCACTCGGGGATGCTGATGCTCTCGACGATCAGTCCGAGGAGCCTGCTCAAATCGCTTCGCTGGTCAGTCATGTATGTTCTCCTAATGGAAGGTCTAAGGCGTGGACAAACCCACCCTGGTGGTTCACCTGGTCGTAGATGCGCCACGGCATTTCCGCTTTCGGCATCCGCACCCGGCCGAGTTCGATCGCAAGCGACACCGGCGCGACCGGGAAGATATTCAGGAGAGTCGTCTGGCCGTGTGCGGCCTTAATCCGGTCCAAGAGAGGCCTCATCAACTTCCGGAACTCGGAGAGTTGGTCACGGCTCTTGACGAAGTCGTTCCCGGGCTGAGGAACCGAGACTCTCCACACAGACGCCTTCGGGCCGAGCACTGCGGTGAGCCGGTCGTGGGTGACCGTCGCGCTGAGGGAGAGGAGTAGGGCCGGCTGGCCTTCCGTTGTCGGCGGCTCCGTCACCTCAAAGGGCTGCGCTACTCCGCCCGTCGGCCAAGTCCACGACGGTGGTTCGCGGTGCCTCTGATAAACGTCCGCCGAAGTAATGTCCCCGAGGAGGTCGCCAAGAAGAATGAGAAGTGGCTGTGGGGCGAGCGCGAAGACGGAGAGGTGGTGTAACTCTCCTCCGGCAATCCGTTCGCGGACTCTCTGGTCAAAGTGCTTCCGCAGGTGGGCGGACTCCACCCGCCAAAACTCCGGCGACTTGTCCTGTAGCGAGTTGTTCGCGGTCCCGAGGATGACCGGCCTCGGCTCCGTCGGGCGGCGATCCGGAAACATTGCGCCCGCGGTTTCGTTGAACGTGAAGGGCGAGCCGTGATCGCCCACGTTTGTGCCGTACACGAGCACATGGCTCCGCCGTTCGGGCGCGATCCCCGTAGCGATCTCAATGCGCTTCTCGTGCTCCTCTTTCCACGAGCGGAGCATTCCGGCGGTGTACTTCTTGCTACCCTGCGCCTGGTCGATTTTGGTGTGGCACTCGTGGCACACGAGCATCAGGTTCTCGACCTCGTTTAGTTCTTCGTCGGTGATCCCGGCGTGCCCGCGCGGACCACCAGCGCTGAACGCCCAGATGTGGGCCTTCTGGGCGATGTTTGCCTGCTCCTGCGTGACGGACGAGCGGGAGAGAATCCTGTTGCACCCGTCGAACTCGCAGCGACCAGCCGACCGGCCCCAGAGCATCGATTCGACGGGGCGGCGGATGTCGCGGGAAGGCGACGTCACCTCGGACGGGTTGGCCCGCGGAGTGGCGGACTGTTGTTTAGACCGCTGCTTGGGCTTCGTGACTTTCTTCTTCATTCTGGGCGAGTTCTCCTGGGTCCGAAGACACGTTCTCGTAGCCGTAACCACCAATTGGTCACCTCGCCAGTAGCGGGGGGCGCTGGCGGGAGTGGCATCGTGGGCGAGACGGGCGGGGCCGTATCATAGTGACGCTGCCTCTCCGACTTCTCCCGTCGCTGTGCCGCTGCGACCTGCGCGTCGCTCCACGGCAGCGCTTCTTGAACGCTTCCGTGGTCGATGACGTAATGCGATCGACAGGGGAGGGTCCAACTCCCGATCGACGGCCACAGCGAAACAGATTCCCCGTTGAAGGACATCTCCCAACCGACGGGGGATAGCGGAGTCACCACCTCCTCGCCGCAGCCGCAGCAGCAACTGTGCGTGGCCGTGCAGTACTCCACCGAAATGTAAAGGACGCCCGGCTCCAGCACCTCCGGGATGGTTTCTACGAATCGATGTTGGAGCCTTCGGCAGCGTATCATGCGAGGTCACCGTTCAAGAGCAGGTTGCCGTCGGTCGTGTACGTCGAGTGGTGCTCCCGCTCGGCATCGCGGTAGAAGCCGCGAATCTTCTTCCACTTCACGATGGCCAGCACGGCGTTCACGGCATTCAGGTCAGCGACCTGGATGTTCGACGCGTAGATATCGCCCGCGCCACCGCCGGCGAACGAGACTCGCCCGCCGTGAACGTGGTCTCGTTTCTCGGGCGTGCTCGCAGTCACGCGGAGGATACCGCCCAGGGATCCGTCCACGAGTTCCAGCCCCATCCCGACATCAATGAACGCGGCTCCGATGGCTTCGAGGCGGGCCACGACTGCCCGCTTGTCCTCGCCCGCATCCATGCTGAGAAACGCGAACGTCGTCCCATCAAGGAGGTGAAGGTTGTCGGCCTTGAGGAACGTCTTGTGCGCGACGATCCGCCGGTGCATCCGAGAGTAAATGCGCTTGAAGTACTCGACCTTCGGATGTATCTCGCGAAGCTCCTCGATCGAGGGTGCCCCTGGAGCACGAAACGCGTTGTGCTGGAGGAACTCGTCGCCGTCGAAGAGACGGATCTCTCGCACCGGTGTCTTCGCGATGAAATCCAGGATGTACGACCCGGTCCCGCCGACGCCGATGATGGACACGGTCTCGCTCGCCAAGCGATCGCTCAGCGCGCCGATCCCCGCCCGGGCGGACGCCGTGTCCAGGTAGTTAAAAACGCCTTCGCCCTCGTCCTCCGGTGTCCGGAAGACTCGTGGGGACGCGCCTGGCACCAGCACAGCGGCGGGACCGGAGATGACCCCGGCGTAGGTGGTCATCTTCTCGTGGTAATCGGCGTATCCGCCGTCCGGTTTACTCGACAGGTGGAACTTCGCGGTGATGCCGTTGCCGAGGTTGTGGTCGCCGGCACCGTTCCCGATCCCTTTGAGCGGCGTGCCGTCGGCGTTACACGGGAACACGCCGTCGAACCAAACTTGGTGAGAGTCGGGCTTCTGCGTCACGTCCCCAGCCATGTTCAGACTGGAAATGAGCGTCCCCTTCCGCACGCGCCTTTCGGCGGTGACGTAGGGGACCTCGCGCATGACGAGAAGCGCGCCCCGGATTTGGACGAAGTATCCGTCCGTCCGGAGGCGCTTCAGGTCCGGACTAAGATTGAACGGTGCGAGTGACATTGAATCGGGTTCCGTTTCGGACTTCGACAGTTCCGCCCTGGCCAAGCTCACCGGCGGGCGGCGCGGAAGCGGCGTGGCTGTAGGTCACGGAAAACACGACGTTCGGGTCGTGCGAGCCGGGGAATGCGAGTTCCACGACTTCGTCGAAGGTCAGCGGGCTGTGGTTGACCGTCTTGTGCCGCCCGTTCACGTTGATTTCGAACTTCTCGGCGGGGCGTCCTTCCGGACGCGCCGCCCCCGTCTCTTCGGTGGTTGTGTTCGTCTCGTTGCTCATCTCAATAGCCCTCCTTCTTTCCCGCGCACCGCGCCGGGGGTATAGAGGGCTAATCGCAGCGGCTGGAAGTGACCGGTAAGATCAGGACGAGATTTTTTTCGTGAGCGTTCCGGCGGGCAGCCGGCCGCAAATGAAGAAGGACGGGCAGCGCGGGCAGGTGATGGTTTCCTTGAGGGGGAAACGGCCTTCCCGGAGCGCGGTCGCCATTCCCTCAATGGAGGTCTGGCGGTTGCCAAGGACTTTCGTCGTCATCGAGACCGGCTTGATGTCGGCGTCGCCGAGAAAGACGAGTTCGACCGTGCAGCCGGGTGTGTGCGCGGTAGCCGCGAGATGAAATGCGGCGGCGGCGAGTTCGTCTTCCTCTTCGCCGACCCGGTGGCCAGTCTTCACGCGGCGCATGACGATCTTGTCTTTCGCATCGCTCACGACCTGGTCCGGCGTGATGACGATCTCGCCGCCGACGACCGGAAGCCGGAGACGGGGGACGGCTCGTGTTTCCAGTCCGGCAACACTTTCCGCTAGAAACTTGAGAAGCTCTGACCCGATTCGCTTGTACTCGGAGGAGTAGCCGTCGTCCGCCGGGCCGTGTTCGTCCCAGACTCCATCGAGCGACGACTCAAGCTCAGAGTGGGTCGGCCCGGATCCAACGCGGGATGCGGCACCGTCCACGACTTTCTGGACGGCAACGTGAAGTCGCATGAACGAGGTTTCAGTTCGACGTCCCCCGACCTGAAGAATGTGCGTGTAGAGAAACCGGCGCGGACAACGCTCGTAAAGACCGAGCTGGTTGTCGGTGAATGAAAACGACCCTTCGATTGTCAGGGAAACCGGTGCGCCGGCCTCGTCCGGCGGGAGCTTCAACTTGGGAGTAACCGTGCTCGACGAGACGTGCGCACCGAGTCGGTCGATGAATGGCGAGCGGGGCCGGGACCTTCCGTTGGATGTCTTTGTCGGGGAGTAAAGGCAGAGACGGTCGCGCGCACGCGAGAGGGCCACGAAGAACAAGCACTCCTGCTCCTCGCCGAGTGCGGCATACATCGCGTCGAGGCTCTTTCCGCCCGCTCCCTCGATAAGGCCGTCGGGCGGGATGATGCTCTTTGCGAGCGAACTCTTGGGTGATCGCGGGATGCTCGCACTGGTAAGGCCCGGAATGTGGACGACCTCGAACTCAAGACCTTTGGACCCGTGCATCGTCATGAGCCGAACGGCGTCGATTCCCTGGGCGCAAGCCGGGAGCTGCCGCAGCTCTCGGTCATCGGAGTGGAGAACCAGTTGGCGAATACGTTCGAGTAGACGCGTGATGGGGAATCCCGAGCCGCGCGTCGGGGTGCGAAGGAAGTTCATGAACTGCCAAATCGCAATGGCACGCGCCCTTTTTCGGACGTCAGGCGTGCCCGCGAGGTCAGCGGCAATTCGCGACCGATCGAGAAGGACCGTGATCAAAACTTGCCACGGGTTCGCGTCGCGCCCGAATCCGTCGAGGAGTGCCGCGATCCGCTGAAGGCCATTCCGACCCTCCGGAGAAAGCCCCTCCGCGCTGCCGATAGCAGCGACCCACGCATGCGGCTCGGCGTTCTGTTCCTTCAGATGCGAGATGAGCCGAGCGACATCGTCCAGCGGAACGGCGTATCCATGCATTGCCGCTACCCGGACGAGTCCCATTGCCCGCCCGTCTACCAAAAGCGAGAGAAGGCTGAGCAGATCCTTGATCTCCACGCGCTCGAAAAGGCTTCCGAGATAGAGGATGGGAATTCCGAGCCGCTCAAGTCCCTCGGCGAACCGCCCGAGCCGATCGTTTCCGGAACTCAAGATCGCTTGGTCGCGGTAGCTGTGACCCGCGGCCCGCATCTCCTCGATCGCTTCGGCGACGGCGGCTACTTCCTGGTCGTCGGTCTCAACCGAACGATACACGGCTTTGTTACCGGAACTGCCGCGATTCGCAGTGAGCGCGATTTCGCTCCCTTGGATGCTCGGCATCTGCGCGGCGAAGGTCAGAAACGAATCGATCACCTCCTGTGTGCTTCGATAGTTCGTCGTCAGTCGGTCGCGTTTTGCACCCGGGAAGTCCTCACGGTCAAAGCGGACCATGTTGTAGGCCGACGCGCCACGGAAGCGGTAGATGGACTGCTTGTTGTCACCCACTGCCCACAGGTTGCGGCCATCGCCCGCGATCGCCTTAATCAACCGGACGCTGCTCCGGTTCACGTCCTGGAACTCGTCAACGAGGATGTGCTGGTAGCGAGACGCGAGGTGCGATCGGACGTCTTCGTGCGATTCACACAGCTTCACCGGCATCGCCACGAGGTCACCAAAGTCCACGCACCCGTTCGCCAGTTTCAGTTTCTCGAACGCCTCGAAGACGGTTGCCACTTCAAGGCAGCGATCAGTGGATTCGAAGTCCTCGCCGGTCGCACGCATCGCCTCCGCGCGGGCACGGTAGGTGGCAGCGTCGGCCGCCTCGTCGCTCGCACGCGAGATCGCGGACAGGATTCTTCCGAGAGCGTCGGAGGGATCCCAAAGGTTTTTGAAATGGACGAGGTTGAACTTCGGATATTCCTTCAGGAGCAGCTCTACCGCCTCAGCCCGGTCGAGTAGGCGTGGGTCAGCCGGAAGCCCCAAGCGGTCATGGAATCGCCTGATGATGTCGAGACCGAAACTGTGAAAGGTCCCCGACCAGATCTTTGCAGCGGCCTCGGGGTTCTTCGCCGCGACCCTCTCGGCCAGTTCGCCGGCCGCTTTGTTCGAGAACGTGAGAATCAGGATCGTCTCTGGATCGACGCCCCGGCTCAGCAGGTGTTCGACCCGGCCGACAAGAGTTTGAGTCTTTCCGGTTCCCGGTCCGGCTTCGAGCAGAAACGGGGTTCCTTCGTGTCGGGCCACTTCGGCTTGCTTGGGTGTCAACGGCTTCGCTGACGGATCTTCCTTCGGAGCAAGCACGACCTGGGGAAGGAGAAGGGCATCGAGAAGTTGCTGTGCAATTACCGAGAGAGGTGCTCCGAGGCTTCCGGCAATCTCAGCGGCAGACGCACCGTCCAGGTAGAGCTTTCGCAACCACGAGCGCGGCAGAAGAAACTCACGAGCAAAAAGATCCATCTGAACTTCACGTCGTTGCCGCCGGCTGTAATCGACGACACGCTCTACCCCCACGGGCGCGGCCTCAGCGGGGCGAAGGAAATCTATCTCGGTCGTGATCAACGACTCCGACTGACCGCCGAATTCGACGTGTCCGATTTCATGGACGATCAAGAATGCGTCGGTGAAGTCGTCGCCGCTGGCTTCGTGCAGGATGAGAAGTGCGTCCGGATCATAGACCGCACGCCCCCCGTGCAGACGAACGTCACGCTTTGGCACGCGCTCGACGACGAGCTGTCGCCTCGCGGCCTCGGCACGGGCGAAAGCATATGGCTTCCGTGGATCGTGCTGTGCGGCGATCGCGGCAGCGTGAAGTTCCTCGGCCCTCTGCCTGCTGACCTCAAGGGAGTTCATCTTCGTCGCACTCCTTGAGGAGGAGGAGGCGCTGCTCGTCGGTCATCTCGGTATCCAGGACGAGCTGCCGAAAAGTCGTCCGCCGCTGTGGCCCCGGCTTTTCATCCGACTTGAACGCCAGTGCCGCCGGCGTTTCCTGTGTTCGAGAGAGCGACGATAAGACAGTCTCGAAGGGCTCGCTCGCCGCTGAAGCGATTCGACGAATAGTGGCTTTTGGAATCGGTGGATCAACCAGTCCGTCTCGGAGAGCCACTAGGATCGAGCGTGGGATTTTCACGGCTGTGGCGAGACTTGCGAACGCCTGCCCGCGATAGCGGGAGAAGAAATCAGCGGCCCCAGCGGCGGCGGTTTTCTCGGGCGTACAGCCGAGGAATTCTGTCCAAGCGGCCTCTAGTCCAGGGTCAGCCTGGTCGGTGGCGGGCTCGGCAGTGATCGCGTCGTTGAGCCGAAGTTCTGACGATAGGTCGATGAGTTCTTCGGCGAGTTCGGGATACTGTCTGAGATAGCGCTCCAGAGTCGCCCGATCGTGGCTCGCTTCGACTGCGAAGGCGTAGAGGATGGCTTCCGAATCCGTTGGCTTTTTCATACCTCTTCCTCCTCTTTCAGGGCGTCGCGGAGTTTCTTGAACGCCCGGTCCCGCCGGTTTCGCACCGTTTTCTCGGAACACTTGAGGATTTTCACGATGGTGATCTCCTCGTCCTTCGGGTCGATCGGGATCTCCTGGAGGAGCAACTCGACCACCCGCCGCTCGTCATCTGGCAGTACACTAATCGCTCGAAGTAGCTTCGACCGGTAAAGGAAATCGAGGCCATCCTCCTGAGGAGACCCTAGCTTCGAGAGGGCAAACTCGACCTCTGGTGAGGGCTCGCCAGGTTCGCTCTCTGACTCCAGAGGTTCGTTGCGAGATGTCTTGCGCCGAACGGAGCGCTGGACGGTAGTCCGAAGCGCTGCCACCGCCGCGTTGAACCGGCACTCATAAAAGTCGAGTCGCTCGTCGTACCCCCGCCGGTCCTCGCAGAGCATCACCTGAAACTTGTGCAGGACACCATCATGGATCTCGCGTTCGACCGAGTTTTCGGCCTGCTTTTGCGTTCCCGGCATCCGCCTCTCAGCCACAGGAACAGCCGACATGACCCTCCGTCTCAAGATGGCGAAGAGTTCGCGGTGTGCCGCTTCATCGTTCAGAGAAGAGGGCCTGCGGACAAAGTAGAGCACGCACTCCGAGGGAATGAAGTTCGGGTCATTCTTCTCGCCTTTGCGGGCTTCTTTGATGCGGGCTCGCTCGACCAGCTCCGTCGGACTAAGGAGCAGGAGGCGAGCGTGGACCGACTCAATTTCAGGCGGCCGGCAGTAGAGGTCGCCGTTCTCGTGCTTTTTTCGAAGGGGGGCAGTGGGCATGGCTTGTCTCTCGCTCTCAGCAGCCTGAGTCATCGCTGTCTGGTCATACTCTGGTCCAGCCCGTTTGAAGGCGATCAGTAAAGCGTAGCTTCGACAGAGACTCAAACAAGCCGATTTAGCTGCGGAATGCCAGCGGTTTCGGGAAAACCGCGGCTGGTGCGCACGTTGTGGCATACCCCATACGATCGCTTCAGGCCGTCGAAGCAGCAGGCCGCAAGCTCACGAAGGACAGACAGTCTTCGGTTCGGAAATTCGATGGCGCGATTTCCACGCCTGCGTTATATGTCGCGAAACTCACTTTGCGCGACATAAGAATGAGCCTCAAAAACGCCCGTGACGGCACCGCTCTGGTGCAGGTTTCGCACCCGGCGGACGCTGCTCCCGCGTTCTCGGAGCGTGCCACGGTCGAGAACTCTAAGTTACGGCAGCAACTGGGCGAAGCCTGCGCCGCATGGCTGATGAAGTCACAGTCCGGAGAGACCCGGAACGGCTACTCGCGAGATCTTGCCCAGTTTTTGCGGTTTAGCGGCATGCCGCGCGGCGCTTGGGAGTTTCTAGCCGCCATTCGCCCAAGCCACGTTGCGAGCTGGCGAGATCACCTTCTTGAGCGAGGTCAGACGAACACGACCGTAAGCCGCAAGTTAAGTGTCGTCCGGTCGCTGTTCAGTTACCTTCGGGAGTATGGCTACACCGGGGCTAACCCCGCGGACACATCCTTCGTTTCGGCTCCCGTTCCTCCCCGCGACGGGAAGACTGTCGCCCTTACGCCGCAGGATTGCCGACGGTTGCTGGACGCCCCCACTACTGACTCTCCTGAAGGCATTCGCGATCGAGCAGTTCTTGCGACACTTGCTTTCACCGGATGCCGCGTTGGTGAGCTGATGCGGCTTCGCGTCTCCGATTTCAAATCGACTGGCGGCCACCGTATCTTGGAAGTCCGCGGTAAGGGCGGGAAGGAACGACGTGTGCCGCTGCACCCGGAGGTCGCCGAACGGCTGGAGACATGGATCAGCGTGATCGCAAACGCTGAGGAGGCAGCGCCGCTGTTTCGGCCAGTGAAGTCACCACGCGGGAAAGGAGAAGATGGATTCCTCGATGCGGCGCTGACACGACGTGGGGTACAGTATCTGGTTGAGCGGTACGTCAAGAAGCTCGGACTCGATCCGAACGTGACGGTTCACTCGTTCCGGGTGACGGCGCTAACGACTGCTCGCGAGCGTGGAGCCGATCTCGTGGATCTCCAAGACTTCGCGGGGCACGCAGATCCGCGAACGACCTTGACCTACATTCGCAACAGGGATCGACTGAGTCGGAGTCCAGCCTACGTTTTAAAGTACTGAGGCTGCACCATAACGTCCTTTATGGTGCAGCGTGCGGGAGTATGCAAGACGCGTGTAACGCCACCCGCTCCAAACCGCGGGCTATCGTTGAGGCAGGAAGTCTTTTTATTTAGTTGTGCGCCGAGTGCTGCACCGCTTACCCTGGGTCGCAGCTTCATTCGTCCAAAACTCGGATTCCCGCTGTCGGAGAGGCAAATTCGGCCCTCCATATAACAACACTGCTGCAAGTCCACATTGAGCATTAACGTCACCATACTCAGCACCCTTCCAGAGCCAGTACAAATGAGTTGGCGTGTCGCCAATGGCCCCAAAGTGGATTCTTAGTGCCCTTGCCGCCTCAATGTCGCCCTGAGTTGCGAGTCGGAGCGATTCATCTAACTGTATCACGTTCAGAGTGTTGCCCTTGTTGAGAGGCGTCCACTCTGTATAGGGATCGTCAGTCTTTTGAGATCCCGACAAAACTCCAGAATCGACCTGAATTTGAGCGTTTTTGGGGGGTATGTCAGGTTCTTTTACTGTTGAGCAGCCGAATATGCACAACCCGAGAGTCGCAATTAATTTGTGCCATCTCATTCGAATATCAGGCCTATTTCTGTGGGTAAAACGTAACCCAGTTACCGGTGTTACTCAAATCCGGACGCGGAGAAGCCCACGGTCCCGGTTTTGGATCGGCAATGACATGCCGACCCCAGCGATCAAGCCAAAGTAGCCGGCTAGGCGCTATGACAGGAACTCCTAATTCGGATGCCAACGCTTGTGCAAAGCCGTTCGGGAGGCTGCCGGTGCCACAGGAATATAGCAAGACATGACCTCCTGGGCGCTTGATCTTATTCGCAGTCACCGAATCTCCTGTGATAATTGTAGCAAGGTCACTTGGATATAAGTCAACCGCTGGCTGTCTACGTTCATCGAGCACGCTTGAGCCGCCCCCATGAACCAAGACGCTAGCCTCGTTAGCGGGCGAATCGGGCAGGTTTGATGTAAACGGCACATATCGCGGGTCGCGCTTGTTCGTAGGTTGCAAACTCATGTCTGGTGCGAGGCCAAGTTCATCAACGTATCGAATTGGTTGTTGATCAACATATCCGTACAGGTTGTCTCCTCCTCGATAGTCGATTGGATCTCGTGACAGCCAGCGGCTCAGCTGCGGCGCGTACCATCGGAAAGTCGCCAACATCGCCCCTGCTACCCCGTCGCGGTAATAACCAACTTGCCCTCCGTATCGGAACGGATTGACATCACTCCCACTGGAGTAAGTCTCCTTCCCATACCCATCATATCGGTAGGAATCCACGACAGCTCCTATGTCGTCCGTCATCTGCCTCGTCTCGGCTTGCGGGCCAAAATGATACCAAAACGACTCATTTGAGCCGATATAGCGCTGTGAGATCAGCCCTGCTGGTCCCCACGTGTAGGAATAATTCGGCGACGCGGACGCCACCTCGCCAATCAACGTGCTTCCCGAGAACACGTAAAACGTCTTCGCCGAGCTAGTCGAAGTGGGATACCGCATCACCCGCTTCCCGCCAGCGTCGTATCCGTAGGTCAAATCATCCGTCGAAGTCTGCTGCCGCTTCAGCTTGTTCCGGACATCCCAAGTTAGTGTCGTACTTGGCATGCCTCCGCCCGACACCGCCGTCATGTTTCCGTCGGCGTCGTAGCTAGCGCTCCCGCCAGAGAGAGACGAGATCTTGTTCGCGTCGTCGTAGCTCGCGAACGTGGAGCCGTTGTAGTCTGTCATGTTTCCGGCAAGGTCGTAGACGTAGCTCCTTGTGTACGCTCCGGTTCCGGTGCGGGCTTCTGCGGTCAGGCGGTACAGCGCATCGTAGGTGTACGTGACAACAGAGCTATCAAGCTCCGTCACCTCCGTGATGTTCCCGACCGTGTCATTCCCGCCGTCGTACTCAAGGTCGTAGCTCGCAAACGGCGTGGTTCCGAGCTTGTAGAGAATCTGCGTCGGCCAGCCCCGGTCCTGGTTCCAGGTGTAGGTCAGGTTCGTGCCGTTCTCGTTCGCTTGGGTCTTGAGCTTCCCAACCCCGTCAAACGTAAAGGTCGTCGTCTCCCCGAAGCTGTTCACGACCTCGGTCATCCGCCCCGCTCCGTCGTAGTCGTATGTCCAGCTTGCGACAGTCGTCGTTCCGTCCTTCCACTCTAGCGAGAGGAGCGTGTTGTCCGGGTTGTAGTCGTATTCGAGAACCTGGGCGTTCGTGAGCCCCGAGGCGCTCCAGTCGTAGGACACCGTCTCGACTTTCCGGCCTGCGGTGTAGGTGTAGCTCGTGGTTCCCACTTCGTCCGTCACCGAGGAAACCGTTCCATCGTCCCGGTAGACGTAGGAAATGGGCGTGCCGCTTCCGCCGTAGGGGACAAGGTTTATCTCATCAACCCGTCCCGAGGCGTCGTAGGAGTACTCCTTCACGTTTCCGCGGGTGTCCTCGGTATCGGCGAGCCTGCCGTAGTCGTCGTAACGGTAGAGGATGTAGGAGCTGTCTGGGTAGAGCGTCTTCTTAAGCTCCCCGGCAAGCCCGTACTCGTACTCCGTGTCCTTGCTCCGGGCGTCGGTAAAGACCGTGGTCCGGTGATCCGCGTCCTGGGTCCACGAGAGGCTCTTCGAGAGCGGCATATCCACCCCGGTCAACTTTCCGCAGACCGCGCAGAAATCGTACGCCGTCACCGCTCCCGCTTCGTCCGTCACAGACTGGAGCTTCCGGTAGTTGTAGGCATAGTCCCGGTACTTCCCGTCGGGGAGCGTTTCCCTCGTCGTTCTTCCCGCCCCGTCGTAGGCGAACTGAAAGGCGATGTCCGTTCCCGTTTCGGGGGTCTGGACGATCTCGGTGACATTCCCGGCCCCGGTGTAGGTCGTAAACTGGGTCTCGTTCCCCGCCCCGTTCGTTACCTTCTTCAGGAACCCGTAGTTCGGAGAAGAGCTACTCGTCTCGTACTCGTAGGTTGTGGTCCCTGTCGGAGAACCGGTCGGGGGAACTACGGTCAAGACTTGCCCGTATGAATTGTAAGTCTTCGTCCAAGTGTTCCCGTCGCCGTCGGTGATCGAGGTCGGGAGGTGCGGCGTCGAGGAGCTTCCGTACACGAGCTCGACCAAGGTTCCAAGAGTGTCCGAGATCTCGGTTACGTCAATGCCGTTTGAGGCGTAGGTGAATGTCCAGACCCCGCCGTTGTTGTCGTCAATCTCCGTGACTTTGCCTTTCGAGTTGTAGGTAAAGTCGGTCGTGACTGCGCCGTCCGAGACCTGGGTTACGTTGTGGCTTGTATCGTATTGAAAAGTGTAGACCGCTCCGGCGCTCGCCCCGTTCATCGTCGGCAGCGTGGTTCGTATCAGCCTTCCTTCCGTGTCGTAGTCCTGTTTGGTGACTCCGCCTTTAGAGTTCGTTATCTCCGAGCGGTAAAAGGCTCCTGAGCCGGGAGTCGCGAAGTAGTTGATGTTTGAAGACCCGCCCGTCCAGGACATGTTCGCTAAGTGAATGATGTAGCCGTAAAGGCTTCCTTGGGCGATGTAGCTGTAGGTGATGGTCGAAGCAGTGTCTCCGTCCTTCGTCACGTCCTTTATCAGGTGCTGCTCGCCGCTCGCCGTGTAGTACGTGAGGTCAACCTTCTCGATCACTGTTCCCGAGCTGTTTTTCCGCTGGATAGAAGAGATTCGGTCGTTCGAGTTGTAGTCGATAGTCGTGTAGTGTCCCGTCTCGTCTTCCGTCACCTGGGTGAGACGGGGGTGGGTACTGTAGGTGAACGACATCGTTCTTCCGGTGCTCACCTCTTCCACTTGTACCGGAGCCGGTTTCATAACCGTGCGAGGGCGATGAACGCACAGGCAAGTGACACGAACCCGTCGTACAGGTGGCACTCTCGCTCGTACCGGGTGGCGACCCGGCGGAACGACTTCAACCAGGCGAACGACCGCTCCACCACCCACCGCCGCTTGAGCCGCCGCAACCGCCGGCCGTCGTTGACCGGGGGCTTCGTCCGGTTCCTGCGGTGCCTCGCCAGCAGCCGGAACCCGTCGAGGTCGAGCTGCTCCCGCAGCGGGTCCGAGTCGTACGCCCGGTCGGCCAGAACCGGGACGCCCCACGGGACGTCGACCGTGAGGGGGATGTCGGCCAACGCCGCCGGGGCCAGGTTCACCTCGTGGACGCTCGCTCCGTCCGTCGCCGCCCCGAGCGGGGTACCGTTCCGGTCGGTGGCGAGTTCGACCGTCGTCCCCTGCCCGAGCCGGCACGGGCTGACCCCGGCACCCCCCTTTTGGCCTCGACGAACGTGCCGTCCACGACCAACTCGGACGTGTCCAGCCGCCCGGCGGCGTCCAACTCGGCCAGCACGAGCTTCCACACCCGGTGCCACACCCCGGCCTCGGTCCACTGCTTGTGCCGCCGCCAGCAGGTCACGCCGGACGGGTAGCAGGCGGGCATCTGCCGCCACCGCAGGCCGTTCCGCAGCAGGTACACGATCCCCTCGAAGCACGCCCGGTCGTCGGCGAACGGGCGGCCCCCCTTGGGGTGCGGTGACGGGGGCGGGAGCAGGGCCCGGACCCGGTCCCACAGCCGGTCGTTCAACTCTCGTTCGGTCTTGGCGTCGGGCATGGCGAACCTCCGTGTCCGCCGACATCCTCGGGGCGGTCGGAGGTTACGTCAACCGGGGGTTACGAAACAGGCTCCGGATGCAACTGGCCGCCTGTCTGTGTTGCCCAGGTAATCACCTGCGCATTCCCGGCTGGGTCAGTAATCTTCGTCAGGTTCTTCCCGGTAAACTCATACTCCCAATTCCCGGCAGCCCAGATCTCTCCCGGAGGACCTGCGTTCGTGAGCTTGTGCCCGCCGGAGATCGTCTGAAAAGTTCCCATAAACCCTGCGGGGTTCGTGATCGAGCCCGACCAGGAGCCGAGGTAGAACTCGCTCCCGTCCGCATCGAGGAAGTAGCGAGAGGAGCCGTATTGGTAGAAGCCGATCGAGTAAGTGAAGTTCCCGTTCCTGATGCTGGTCTGCCGCGCACCGACGAGCGTGAGTTGGGAGTTCACCGTGATGTCGACGTCCATCGGAGCACCACGGCCTCGCTGCCCGGAGACGCTGACGGTCACTTTGGCGTTCCCGGTCGCGGGAGCGACTGCTCCTTGGGCGCTCATCGTGCGGTAGGGCGATGGGCTGCTCGTCGACGCTGCGCTCGCGCCGTCACCCGCTCCGCCGCAGCTTTGAGTTATCTCTCCGCTGCTCCTCGGAGTAGTTCCCGGCTCGTAGAACGTTCCCGGCCGGCAAAAGATGCTCGCCGTGGTATTTGCCGTCATCCCTTCGTTGTCGGTGACGGTGAGGCTTGCGTTGTACGTTCCTGCATCAGTCGGGCTGAAGCCTACTGAGCCGTTGGTCGAGGCGGACATCCCGAAGCTGTTTGGCCCCGTAACGGACCAGGCCGCCGAGCAAGTTGCCTGGGAGCCGCTCGGGTTATCGGGATCGTAGGACGCGTTGTAGAACAGGGTGGACGAGAGATTCTGCGAGCAGTACGAAGCAGGGTTTGCGACCGCGACGGGAGTGCTCGTTGCGTAGCTCGCCGTTACTGACTGAGATCCGGTTACGGTAACAGTTCCCGCGCCGGTTCCTTCGATGCGGGAAGTTCCACCAACTCCGTACGTGTTCGTGGGCGGTGCCACCCTGTAGTAGGTAGTTCCCAAGAACGTCTTCGTCGATCCTCCGCCGCATCCGAGATGGGCTTCGCTGCTTCCGGATTGCGACGACGAGCCGCTTTCCGTGATTCCACCGCTCCCCTGCGTTGCGGAAAATGTCCCCGAGCCGAAGACATAACCGCCGTAGCCGATACGGCTCCCGTTCGGTCCCGAGATGCTGTAGCTGGCACTTCCTGCCGACGAAAGAGAGATGTCTCCAGGATACTTTGCCCATATTTTGAATCGGTACTCGCTGCTTTGCTCGTGCACCCCGCTTCCGGAGCTTCGAGTGACCATCATTTGGGTATCGAGCGTTAAGGAGTTGCTCGATGCACTCGCCGATGAGGTCTCTGCGTAAGTACTATCGCTTGAGTTGTCGTTCTGGCTGGTGATCTGGTGGTCGCTACTGCTCGGGATTCCGGCAAAGTAGTGAGTTCCCTCGAAGATGAAATCAGGCGCGGATTGAGCGCGAGCCTCAAATCCGTGAAGGCTTAGGCTCATCACGATCAGCGCCAGGAGGGACCTCGGTCGATGCAATTTAGCGATCATGGGGGACCTCCGTGATGATGAGATGCCATGATCTCTATCACGTTCAAAAACGCCAATAAACCAGCGTGGCCTTGCGGATTATCCTCCCCTTGCCCCGCGTGGGTCTTTGCCGCCCCGAGAAGGAGGCCCGGTGGTGCGGGCCTAAACAAAAAACCGGTCAGTAGTCGTCCGGCAGAAGCACGGTCGTGACGGAGCGGTCGGCCTCGGTGATCACCCAGAACTTTGTTCCGTTTGTCGCCGTGTAAGCCGACAAGAGCCGTGTCCCGTCTCGTAGCGCTTCGTCGTTTGCCGCCTGGTCGTCGGCGTCAACCTCGCCCCAGTCCCCTGAGACGTGTCGACGGAGTGCGGTGACGATGTCTGGCTGCGTGACGGCACCGAGCGCCGCCGGCGTTGCCACGATCTGCCCGAGCGGGACCGGCAGCAGGTGCGGAGGGACCATCGTGTCACCTCCTTCGTTACTTCTCGGACCCGGCCGGGTTCTCGTAGATCCAGACCATCGCCATGTCTGCGACCTTCGCGACAAGCGGGAGGTCTTCTCGGCCGAAGCTGGTCGAGTCCTTCCACTTGTCCTTCTGGTCCTTGTAGAGGCGGGTGATCTGGACGTTGTACCTCGGGCCGTTCTCGGTGTCGTTCAGCCAGACGGCGGCGCGGATTCTTCCGAGCCGCACCTCGTGAACGGGCTTGTTGCCTGCCTTCTCGTCGCGGACTTGGGGTCCAGGCGGCGCATCACTGCGCGAGGCCGCCTTGTCGGGACCTTGTCTCGTAGCCATGGCTACGCCCTCGAAAGGAAGCGAATCGGGCGAAGTGGCAGCGTGTGGTTCCCCGCTGCGCGGTAGGACCGCGAATCGTTCGCGATGGTTTCGGGCCGGCGAATCCCGTTTCGCAGGCAGCCCGCAGGTTCCCCTGCGGGCATGGTCGTTGTCTTGTCCGTCGAACTACGTCAGCACGCATCGGTTGTGAAAACCGAACTGCACCACCGGTCTCCGCGTGCCGGGGGGCGGCGCGCGGAGTCGGCGTTTGTTGCTTCAGAGCCGCGGTTACGACGAAAAGAGCTGGTGAACTTGGGCTGCCGTTAGCACCGTCCGGCAGGGATAGCAATCACTCAGACCGCCTCGATGCCGCCTCACCTGTTGTCATTCGCACGGCGTGCGTGATACGCCTCGGCCCGTCCGGAGGGCGGTATCCCGGCTCGCTCTTTAAGCGGTCCCACTTCGATAGATGCACACCCCGACCTCGCGGCCGTCCGCGTCCCGCACGGCCCAACCGAGAGGCCGGTGGTGCAACCGATTTGGTTTCTCAACTCGCCCATCCCCGATCCCTTCCGAGGACATCCCGTGACAAGACACCTGACCCGCGCGAGCGGGGAGCTGTTCCGCCGCGCGCCGGACGAACGCTTCTCCGATCTCGACACCCTCCTCGCCCACTGTAGGCGGGAGAAGGAGGAGTCTGCCGACCGCTGGCACCCGCCGCAAGCTCTCGCCCCCGAACCGACCCCGGACGGACGGCTCGGGGTGCGGGCCGGCACAGACGGCATGTTCGCGCTAAACGACTGGAGCTTCGGACAGCTCTGCGGCCTCGCCCACGTCAGCAAGGACACCGTAAACCGACTCGCACCGGCTACGGCCGCGCAAGTCTTCCGCGAGACACTCCCGGGCGGAACCAAGCCGCTCCAACTCCTCACCCAGGGAGAAGGCGTTCGGTCCGTTCACGGAACGGCCTACACGCGACTCCACAACGCGGACCTCGTCTCGGTGCTCAAGGACTACGCGACCGACTTCGGCCCGCCGCAGGTAGGCGTGAACGGCGGGACCGGTCTCTACTGCGGAGAGCAGGATCTCTTCGCCTTCCTCATCGATCCTCTCGGCTGGGCCGAGATCGACGGGCAGGCGTTCGCGCCTGGGTTCTTCGTCTGGAACTCCGAGGTCGGGAAGCGCTCGGTCGGCATCCAGACGTTCTGGTTCCAGAAGGTGTGCGCGAACCACATCGTCTGGGACGCGGTCGAGGTCATCGACTTCAGCCGCAAACACACGGCGAAAGTCGGTGACGCGCTCGGCGAGATCCGAAGGCACGTCGAGGCTCTCGTCCGGAAGCGTGACGAGCGGCGGGAGGGGTTCCTGCGGGTGATCCGGAAGGCGATGGAGCAGACCCTCGGGGACGACGCCGAGGTGGTGATGAAGGAACTCGCGAAGCACGGACTTTCGCGGAGCCTCGCGAAGCAGGCGCTAGAGTCCGTTTCCGGCGGCCGGTTCACGATCTTCGCAGTGGTCGATGCGCTCACGCGGCTCGCGCAGAAGGCGGAGTACGCGGGCGACCGCACGGCCCTTGACGTCCAGGCGGCTGCAATCTTCGCACTCGCTGCGTGAGGTGACGCCTTGCGAGAGGTGGGTCCACGCACCACCGCCCTCTCGCCTCGCAGGTCGCAGCTATCCGTTGCGGCCTCTCCGACTCACCACAGGATGCGACGATGAAGACGTACACCGGAATCCGGACCGAGCAGGGCTGCGCCGTGACCGTCACCGACGGGGACAGTAGCCGGGGACTTGATCCGCGGTTTGATCTCCGCACGCACTCGCCCGACGGGTTCGAGTGGGGATACGGCGGGAGCGGCCCGGCCCAACTCGCGCTCGCCCTTGCCGCGGACGTGCTGGGGGATGACGAGGCCGCGCTCGACATCTACCAGCGGCTCAAGTTCCGCGTCGTCGGGAGACTGACGACAGAGTCTTGGTCGCTCACCGCGGGCGAACTGGCCGACGCCATTCGTGCGCTCCAAGCGACGGGCAGTGAGTGAAGCATGCTGCACACGCAGCGTAGGTTCGACCGGTGGAGGTTTCCCTTGCACCACCGGCCGGCCACGTTTGCCGTGCGTCTTTTCTCCTCGGAAAGATCTTCCCTTATTCGTCTGCCGTCGCCGTCGGGGGGGGTAGGGGGGGTGGGGGTGGTGGCCCCCCCGTCGACCCCCCCCCGGG
>JAESGS010000107.1_pt1 | contig 132623 bp, 108 predicted proteins | sample 9269761 | NCBI WGS metagenome assembly JAESGS01 (sample SAMN15741799, study PRJNA653493) | algae metagenome | isolation source: Cyanosarcina radialis HA8281-LM2 and co-occurring heterotrophs from damp... | place: USA: Makauwahi cave, Hawaii | collected 2011-01-06 | reverse complement strand
GGGCAACTTCACCAATGCTGATGTTCTAGCTTTTATTCTCCACTGGCTTTGGGTCTTGAGTCACTTTTAGCGATCGCCTTAACCCTCGTTCGCCTATCTGTGTTTAAGATACAAGGGGCGGGTTTTGTCACCATGTCGTCCGCGCCACCATTTCCTTCATTATCAAACCCGCCCTGTCTCCACGATCTCGATCGCGTGTAAAGGAAAACGATACATAAATATGCGATTCTCTCTAGCAATAGAGCACTCGACACCGCAGGAGAAATCTATTTGGCTAATGACAGCCATGTTGATAAAATAGAAAGGCTGTCTAAAAATCTACATTTTTATTGATATGGCGGTTCCTAAGAAGAAAACATCAAAATCTAAAAGAGATAGCCGTCGGGCTAACTGGAGAAAGAAAGCCGCCCTAGAAGCGCAGAAAGCCCTCTCTTTAGGTAAGTCAATTCTAACTGGTCGTTCTAAGAGCTTTGTCTACCCCTCTAAAGAAGACGAAGACGAAGACGAATCCTAACTCAGGAAGGATGAAAGGTGAAGGGTAAAGGATCGACGATCGAATTCGATCGCTCGAGACTAACCTATACGCTTTGCACCCGAAATGCTGCGCGTATAGACTTCACCGTTCGTACTTTGGTTGATTTATGGTAGGAAAATATTTCCAAAAACCCAGTACCGAAGAGGAAAATCGCGTTCCTCCCGGTCAACGGGTAGCCAAGGGCTTCCCCGTCCTTACTTACGGCCCCACTCAGCAAATTAGTACCGATGAGTGGCAACTGCGGGTATGGGGCTTGGCAACAGCTAAAACTTTTAGTTGGCAAGACTTCATGGCTTTGCCCCAAAGCCACTTCACCACAGATTTCCACTGCGTTACCCGTTGGTCGAAACTCGATGTCAAGTGGACGGGCGTAAAAGTCACAGATTTTATGCAGTTAGTGGAAGTAGAACCAACAGCAGTTCATGTCATGGAACACAGTTATGGAGGCTACACTACTAATATTTCCTTAGAAGACTTTTGGCGATCGGAGAACTTTTTTGCCCACACTCTATTTGGCGAACCTCTACCGTCAGAACGCGGCGGCCCGATGAGGTTAGTAGTGTCCCACCTCTACGGCTGGAAAAGTGCTAAATGGATTAACGGCTTGGAATTTCTCGATCGCGAACAGTTAGGTTTTTGGGAACAAAATGGCTATCACAGTCGGGGCGAACCCTGGGCAGAAGAACGCTACAGCAGTTAGCGATCTTTCGCTAATTTTAGATCGGGAGTGAGGAGTGAAACGCAAACAATTTCTGCAAACAGCGATCGCGACTACCGCCACCGCTGGTACTTTGGTAGCCTGTCGCCCTAGAACTGGCACGTCAGGATCGGGCGGACCTTTGCCGAATATTCAGTGGCAGATGGCAACCAGTTGGCCGCTGTCTTTAGATACTATTTTTGGCGGCGCTCAAACCTTAGCTAAGCGGGTAGAAGCTATTACAGGCGGCAAGTTTAAAATTACCCCCCGCGCGGCTGGCGAATTAGCTCCCCCCTTGGAAGTGTTGAACGTAGTATCTCAAGGGGCCGTACCTTGCGGTCACACCGCTGGTTACTATTACGTGGGCAAAAGCCCAGCCGCCGCCTTTGGCACCTCAGTACCCTTTGGGTTAAACGCCCAGCAGCAGAACGCTTGGTTGTATGAGGGCGGCGGGTTGCAGAAGTTGCGAGAACTATATGCTAGTAAGTTTGGTGTCATCCAGTTTCCCGCAGGTAACACCGGGGCGCAAATGGGCGGTTGGTTCCGCCGAGAGATATCAAGAGTCAACGACCTGCAAGGTTTGAAGATGCGCATCCCCGGTTTGGGCGGACAGGTAATGAGCAAACTGGGAGTAACAGTCCAAACTCTACCTGGTGGTGAAATCTTCCAGGCGTTGCAAACGGGGGCAATTGACGCGGCTGAGTGGGTCGGCCCTTATGATGATGAAAAGCTGGGACTAAACCGAGTTGCTAAGTTTTACTACTATCCTGGCTGGTGGGAACCAGGCCCGACCCTAGAATTCCAGGTTAACCTGAAGGAATGGAATAAACTGCCGCCAGAATATCAAGCCGCGATCGAGACGGCAGCCTTTGAAGCTAACATGACCATGTTGGCTCGCTACGATACCCGCAACAACCAGGCTCTCGAAAAGTTAGTACAAAGCGGCGTACAACTGCGCCCTTACAGCAATGAAATTTTGGCAGCAGCAGAAACAGCTTCTTTTCAATTATTTGACGAACTGGCGGCGAAGGATGCCACCTTCAAGAGCATTTTTGAGGATTGGAAAAAATTCCGCGATCGCCTCTATGCTTGGAACAATATCAATGAAGGTAGTTTTGCCCGTTACGTTTATAAAAGTTAGGGCCAGCTAAGGACTCGACTTGTCATTCCAAAGCAATTGTCGCGTCAGATCGGCAACATCAACGGGCCTAAACAAATTCCCTACCAAAATCATGGCATTAGCATCAGGATTGGCCCTCACCTCTTCTTTGAATACGACAAAGGCAAATAGAAAGATGACCCTTACTTTTGACCGAACTGCTTATAGCAATTTGCTAGCCGAAGTTGCACCTCAAGTAATTGAAACAGAAGAGGAATACGAAAGAGTGCTGGCACTGGTCGAAAAACTAACTTTTGCCAAAAACCTTACTCCAGAAGAGAGCGCTTTACATAAGTTACTCGTGCAACTCGTTGAAGTGTATGAGGAAGAGAATTATCAGATGAACCGATCGACTCCTCACGAAATTCTTCAGCATATTATGGAATATAGCAGCACGCGCCAAGTCGATTTAATAGGTGTTATTGGATCGAGCGGTGTGGTATCTGAGGTGGTAAATGGTAAGCGATCGATTAGCAAGGCACAAGCCAAAGCACTAGGAGCATACTTCAAGGTTTCACCGAGTCTATTTATTTGATCCACTGTGGAGCTTAACGCGCAGCAGGGCACGCCCAGACTTACTATTTTAATTTAGTCGATGGCTGGAGTGCGTTTGCTTCTTTCTAATTAAAGCTCAAAGTTTTCCTCAAATGACTTGCGAGTCAGAGGTTGTTCTAGTTCTAAACCTTCGCCACCTAACACTTCCAACCTTTTACCATCAACATCAATCCATACTCGATCGCCAGGCTTGAGGCTAGTCGCAGTATAAATTACCTGAGCCACGCGACCCGTCATCGAAGCACTACCGCCGCCAGAGGTAAACTCTGACGACAGATCGACATGAATCCCATCTTGGCGAACTCGCACGCTTCGCAATTTAGTTCCCGAAGGAATAGTAGTGGCAAGTTTGCTATCTGTCGGCCCTGATAGCAAGGTTTTAAAAGCTCCCGTCAAAATGGCATCAGGATTGTTGCTACCTTCAATCTTAATGGGACTGGGTACTACCTCAAGGCGCTGGCCGGTATCTTTGAGCCAGTAAATGTTAACCGTCTTTTCAGTAGAAGGTACTGGTTGAGTGCTAGGCGTAATTTGAGCCTGGGGCAGGTTTTGTACTTGTGGAGGAGATTGGCCCGATTGCCAAAACCACCAAGCCCAACCACCTCCAGCAGCTAGCACCACCGCAGAGACAACTGCGATCGCAACTTTAGGAACTCGACGATTTTGTTGTTCTTCCATAAGCTTAGAAGTTCAGAAGTTCAGAAGTTCGGGAGGTTAGAAAGTGTGGAGTGTTGAGTGTGGAGTTAAAATTTCTCCCCATCTCCCCATCTCCCCATCTCCTTCTCTCCCTCTACTTCTTATTTTGCTCGATCGACTCTTTTAGTATTGACGTGACTTCATCGATCGCGAGTTCCTGAGATTTATGGGTAGCCCGTTCTACAACTTCTACTTTGCCAGATGATAGCGATCGCCCAGTGACGATCCGATAAGGAATGCCAATTAAATCGGCATCTTTAAATTTAACTCCAGCGCGTTCGTTGCGATCGTCTAAAAGAGTTTCAATCCCAGCTTGATTGAGGCTATTGTAAAGCTTCTCTGCTACTTCTACCTGTTGCGGGTCTGCGACGTTGGGAATAGTAACGATCGCTTGATAAGGCGCGATCGCTACCGGCCAAACGATTCCATCTTTGTCGTAGGATTGTTCCACCGCTGCTTGAGCTAAACGCGATACCCCTACCCCATAACACCCCATTACTAAAGGTATTTCCTCGCCTTGCTCGTTGGTGTAAGTCGCTCCCATCGCTTTTGAGTATATGGCTCCTAATTGGAAGATATGTCCGATTTCGATCCCACGGGCGCTTTGTAAAGTTTGATTGGGATCGTGAATGGCGCGATCGCCTGCTGTGGCTTTTCTCACATCTACCACCAGTTCTGGCAGCGGGAATTGTTCGCCCCAATTGGCCCCGACGACGTGATAGCCAGATTCGTTCGATCCGGTAACGAAATTTTTTAACTCTACCACCGTTCGATCGGCCAACCTCACAAACTTCGATTGCACCTGTTTGCTAGAGCGAATATATTTATCGCTCAAGTCAGGGGCAATATAACCCAAAGGCAGAGGATTTTTCGCCCATTTTTGCTGGGCCTCTTCATCCAGCACTTGCAAGGCTAACACGGTTTTTGCGCCGTACTGCGGGGCTAATTTGGTCAATTCGTTCAGCAATTTGACTTCATTGACGGCTTGCTCTCCTCGGATGCTTACCAGCACTAATGCCGTCGTGCCGCTGTCGTATGCCGCCTGGTAAAGGACATTTTTTACCACCTGGGTAGGGGAACATTTCAGGAACTTACAGAGCTTTTCGATCGTCTCAGTTCCAGGAGTCTCCTTTTTTTCGTAAGAGGTAAACTTTGATGGTTCGGCATCGACAGGCAAAGATACAGCTTTTTCGACGTTGGCCGCGTATTTACCATCGTCGGTGTACAGCACCTCGTCTTCTCCGGCATCTGCTAGCACCATAAATTCTTGGGAACCAGAACCTCCTATCGCTCCCGAATCAGCTTCTACGGCTCGAAACTTCAAACCGCAGCGCCGCAGCATATTAGTGTAGGCTCGGTGCATATCTTGGTAAGTTTGCTTGAAGCTGTCTTCGTCGGCATGAAAGGAGTAGCCATCTTTCATGATGAATTCCCGTCCGCGCATCAATCCAAACCGGGGACGAATTTCATCGCGGAATTTGGTTTGCAGTTGGTATAAATGCACGGGCAGTTGGCGATAAGAACGAATGCTATCGCGAGCGATCGCGGTGATGACTTCTTCATGAGTGGGTCCCAACCCCAATTCTCTCTCTTGCCTGTCTTGAAGGGCAAACATAATGCCCTCAGCTTTGGTGTAAGTATCCCAACGACCGGATTCTCGCCATAATTCAGCCGGTTGGAGTTGAGGCAGCAGGCACTCTTGAGCGCCAGTGGCATTCATCTCTTCCCGCACGATTTGAGAAACTTTTTGCAGCACCCGCCACATCAGAGGGAGATAGGCATAGATTCCGCTGCCAATGCGACGAATATAACCCGCGCGGAGCAGTAGTTTGTGGCTGGGAATTTCTGCTTCTGCCGGATCTTCCCGCAGAGTAAGAAAAAACATTTGAGAAAGTCGCATCGCTAATTCCTTGAATCGCTCTTTAGATCAGTCTAGAAGATTACCTAGCAAAAACAGCGGGAACAAAATTTGTCAGTTGTCAGTCGTTAGTTGTTAATCCTTCATCGTTTATTGTCTCGCCCTCTCGCCCTCTCGCCCTTCTCACCCTCTTCTCCCTCCCCCTCCACGCAGACTAGACAAAAAAGTTGTTTTCAACTAAATTTAGTATCTTTACTGTTTAATCACTCTCGCAAAACGATATTTTAAATCCGAAGTCTCGATCGCAAAATGCTCGATCTATCTGTTTGCAGTGTAGGAAAACAGGGTAAATACTTATTCTCTTATTAGAGTAACAGAACAGGGATCGTTCCGGCTTTGTTCTTTGCTTATTGGGTAAATATCTTATGTCTTATCACATAAGTAAATTTTAATCGTATTTTTACCGCCAAATAACTATTTTTTTCTGGCTAACAGATCGGTTTTTTGTAGCTCATCGTCAATCATATTCAGGCAATTAGCAATCAGGCATTAGCCGTTAGTAGTAGAAATATTTATAATATTGTCCTTAACAATATATTAAAATTTCAAATTTAATTGACAATAAAATTCGCTCAAATAAGCTCAGAGTATGGCTTTAAAGCATTCTAGCCTTATTTTCCCTCTTTCTTGAGAGAGTGGCTGTAGTTTTTTTATGTGCTTTATAATGAGCCTTCATGTGTAGCAAAGGGAAATTAATCATAGTGTTGCCGATTTGTATAATTAGCAACTCATCTTTCAGTTTCAATAGCCAAAAATCTTGAATCGGAACAGTTGTGGCGTAAATGGCCACAAAGCAATGAAGCGATAGAAAGATTTATTCATCTACTTCTTTCTACTTTTGTGGTTAATCGCTCCTCAACGCGCTGCTGGTAGATCCTCAACTTAATTTTCTTTTTGGAGTTGAGTTGTAACCGATAGAAACTTTGACTTCAATCTGCCAAGCGATGCGTTGCTCCACACAGGCTGTGCTAACGCCAAGTGCCTAAATTGACAGCGTATCGCCCCGATAGCGGCAAAAAATCGATCCAGTAAAACAGGAAAGCTATGAACTCAAAAATGCCAAATATCAAACAAATTCTCACCTTGGTAACAGTTGCTAGTGCTGGTGTTTTTCTTTACTTACCGGCTTCGGCTCTGATGAACTCCAATGCTAACGAACCTCAGCAATTGGCTCAGACAACTCCTCCACTGCCAACCGATCCAACTCCGCCTTCGCTGCCGACTCCACCTTCGCTATCAACTCCAACGCCCCTAACCCCGCCAGGTGGTACTCTCGGCACGCCTGCACCCCTACCCGAAGGTGGAGCAGAGGTTTCGCCCAGTCCGATGGAGTCTCCCGAACCATTACCTACTCCAGTAGAATCACCGACACCAGATGAGTCGCCTAGCCCTGACAGTGGCTCGACTCAAGAATCGGCACCTGCTACTACTGGAACCGAACCGTCACCTGCTCTGTCACCAGGGCTAGGAACGCCTCCAGCGGCTGGCGATTTGCAAAAAGGAACTTGGTTGTGCTTGAATAACCCCAATCCTGCTTGTCAATAAAAGTGGCTGCATTATAGAGACGCGCGAGCCGCGTCTCTAAGGGCAGATTTTAGTCGAATAATAGCTGCCAAAATCTGTCCTTACAGGCTTAACGCTCCTACTCTGGTAGGGGCGTTAACTGTTAAATCTAAGCGATCGCAGTAAACTGTCAACCAAGGTTGGCCTAAGTTCAAGCCAGCAAAAGAACTTTGTGGGGGAACTGTTAAGTTACTTCTGACTAACCCCAAATGAGATTTAAGTTGTCCTGGAAAGCAGAGAATGTCGGTTCCCAAGGTACTAAAAACAGTTCCTTTGAACGGCAGCGGCCAGCTAAAACGGGTCTGACTGTAGCTCAAACGGCATAATTCTTGACTCGATAGACTAGCACTCGCTTCCCAACCATCTTCTTCCTGCTGCCAAGTAAATTGGGCTAGTTCCTTCGGTAAGCCCCAAATCTCTCGACCGCCAGCTACAGAGTTGGGGTTGTCTACATAGATATGAGAAATCCAAGCGCCTAATTTGCCTGCATAACTTACTACCCCAGCGATAACGATTAATTCGCTATATTCCAAGACCGAACCCGAACTATAAGCAGATAGATAAACTCCACCTAATGTTTTTCCAGGCCAGATCGAAATAATATTGAATTCTGAAGGGATTAAGGGGCGAGCGTTTTTAATATCGATCGAATGCAATGTTTGCAGGGCATGACCTTGCAGCTTCCAAGGAGTTGGCGGATAAGCAGGCATACGCGATAATTAATAGTTAATCAGTAAGCTTATACCGAGTGCAATTGGTTTGACTTCTGCCGTAAGTCTAATGTTGGGCTTGAATGTAGCAGCGTTCCATAGTGTAGACAAAAACTCCGCCTGTTTCGATTTTGTAAACCCAGCCATGGATCGTCATCTCGCCACGATGCAATTTCGAGTGAATACTGGGATATGTGCGTAAATTTTCGATCTGGGTCAAAACATTTTCTTCGATCGTAGCCGCTAAAAGGTCTTCGCCTTTGTAACCTTGATAGTTTTCTTTAATTAGCCTGCGAGTAGCCTCAGCGTGCTTCAACCAGTGATAAACCGATGGCATTTCTTCGGCAATTTCGTTTAGGTGTAGCAATCCCTTCATGGCTCCGCAGTCAGAGTGACCGCAGACAATAATTTGATTGATTCCTAAAGCTTGAACTGCATATTCGATCGCCGCACCTTCAGCCCCATTATTTGCTCCATAAGGAGGAATAATATTGCCGATATTACGCATAATGAATAACTCGCCGGGTTCGGTTTGAGTTAGCAAATTGGGGTCGATTCGCGAATCGCAACAAGTAATAAAAAGGGCGCGGGGATGCTGTTCGTGAGATAACTTCTGAAACATCTCTCGATGTTTGTCGAAGTAATGAGTTTGAAATTCGTGCAAACCAGCAATCAATTTCCGCATCGCTCGAAATCCTGTCGATCCTACGTGTGGAATTATACTCTGTTACAGCTTTTTAAATTGGTATAAACTTCGGAATTTTATCTTAAGTTTATACTCGATCGCCCGATGATATAATACATTTGCCCTGATAATAGTCGTCGTAAATACACAAACTTTTGTTTCCTATTGCAAACTTTAAAGAATAAGGCTAGGCATCGATTCTGATAGCATTTGACATCGATTTAGACTTATGAGACAGCCTCTTCGTTATCCTTTTAAATCGGTAAATAGGCTTTTATTTTTCAAGATTGTCGTTTATTTTCCGTAGAAGTAAAGCTATTTTTTTTAAATCCAGTTTCTTGCCACGCACTGCCAATACCTTGTAAAATGCCGCGACCGATTAAGCCCAAGCCGCGACCGATTACCTGGGTTAAAATGTAGACGATCGCTGTTCCGACAAAGACTACTGTAGTTTTGAGGCGAGGGGCGATCGCATCCCGAATTTCTAGCACTAAACTCACGAGAAGACGGATACCAGTCAGCCGTTCTAGCTCTTCAGTTCGAGGAGCATAAATAGCAATTTTTTTGATTCCTAAATCGCTTAAGACGAACAGATAATACTTACTTTCAAAAATTGCTTCAGATTCGCCAAAATATTTTTCTAGACGATATTTCCAAGATAAATTATTGCGAAATTTAGCTATTTCCCGCGTTGAAATCAAACGGCGATGATAAAAGTTTTGTTTGACGATCTCTAGATCGGCAAAATGATTTAGCAGCGGTTGAATAACACCGTTAGCAACTTGAATAATCAGGTTTTGGAGTAGCACTTCCGAGCGTTGAATTGCTTCTGGAGTGCCAAATTCATAAGTAGTATTATCGATCGCTAGCTTGGTTTGAAACAGCAAATGAGCAAACAGTTCTTCAACTAGAGGGATTTTTTCTAAAATTTCCCGATACACAATTGCTACATCCGCTAACAATACATTGACTAATTCATACTCGCGATCGCCGACAACTACTGTATAGTATTTGCCAAAAAATTCTATAGTAGAAGCTTCCCACAAGTCCTGTAATATCGCTGGCAATTTTTGAGCTAGCTGTTCTGGCTGGACTTCGGAAGAGCGTAATTCATCTAACAGCTTTGACACTTGCCCCAAAATCGGAATTAGCAGTTCTCGTTTTTTTTCTTCGCGCAAAATGTCAATTTCTAAAGGAGTTTTTGTCAGGTTATCAATGCCAAAGTGTAGCTGGGTGCGAGTGCTTTCTAAAATTGAGTCCCAATCTCTACGCGTCGTCAAACTAGAAGAACTTGGATTAGAGGTTTGAGTTAATAATTCTCCTCTCACCCTCTCGCCCTCTCGCCCCATCGCCCTTTCGCCCTCTCGCCCTCTCGCCCTCTCCTCTTGGCTCTCTACGGCATCTCCCACTGGTAACAGATGGCGGACTAACCATCTAGCGGCGGCAAGTTCTCTTCTACGTCCGCTCCAAACCCATCGATCGAGGGTTGACATCGGGTAATTTTGTAACCCATAGTTGACCTCAGTGAGGGTGCGATCGATTTGTTCCAATCCAGAGCGTCGCAAGCGATTGCGCCACGTATTGCTAGCAGGCAATAATATTAGCTGCTGCCAATAACCGCTACCTGTAGCCGTTTGGCGAATAGCTCGAACGATTTCTGCAATCGGGCTACCTTTAACGCCATAACCGCCAATTCCTAAACCCTGAGCCGCAGACAGTTCGCTGGCTGTTAAAGGCGATGTCAGTAGTAACAGCGGTAAGTTAGGATGCTGAGTCTGGATTTGCTGACATAATTCGAGCGATGACGATTTTAATCTCAGACCGACAACTACTAAATCTAAACCGCTGTCCGAACTCCTCAACCGAGCGACAATTTCTAGAGCAGTTCTCGCTTCATCGGCTTCAGCCGCGACTTGCAGATCGGGAAATGAGGTCAACGCAGTTCGCAGTCCTAACCGAAAAATAGGGTCGTCATCAACTAAGAGGAGTTGGACTAGGCGATCGCTCATTATCCTTTTCCTGCTTTCTAATATTTTCTCAACCTTAGATTACAAGATCTTGCCACAAAGTCCGCCCTGATTTTGTCCTCCAGTTGACGGGTTGGCTCTCAACCTATTGGCTAGGAATGATGTCTGCTCGCTATTTAGATCTATTTGCATTCGATCGCCTCCAGCGTTTTATTGCCAAAGGTAGCACGGAGAGCAAAACTAAGAAAATCGAGGCCAAGACAAACTGAAGGCGATCGCTTCCTTGCAGAGCAGCCTGACCCGAAAAACCCAACCAAGTGTAGGCGAGAGTTCCTGGAATGACTCCGATGAAAGTGGCAAACGTGTAAATCTTGAGATCTATAGGGGTGAGTGCCAATAAAAAGTTAATCAGATTAAAAGGTGCGATCGGGGCAAAACGCAAAGCCAAAACTAGATTAAAAGGGTTTCGATCGATCGAGCGATTGAACTTATTGAGTAATTTATGCGTGCCAAAAGTAGCGATGGCCCAATCTTTAAAGACGTAACGAGTGATGACCAAAGCTGCGATCGCGCCCAAGGTGGCGGCTATGGTAGACCAAATCGTGCCCCATACCAAGCCAAAAACTACACCGCCTGCTAGGGTATGAATGGTAATCGGCAAGCCCAAGACCGTAACTAATATGTAGGTCGAGACAAATAAAGGAACAGCCCAGACTCCCAATTTTTGCAAGTAATTGGATAGGATTTCTTGGTTTAATAAATTGCGTAAGGGAGTTACGAAGAATAACAAAACTGCACTCAGCAGTAATAGAATCTTATAGTGTTTTTTTAATTGCTGTCTGAACCGAGAAAAAACGCTATTTTTTGACACGACTATACCAATGGCGATCGATTACTGAGATTTATTCGGCAATGCTAGTAAAGTCGATCGCAACTTCATGGCGTGGAAGATACTCAAAATATCGCATTGCCATTCAGGTAATATTAGAGTCATAACAATTTCTTCTAAACTATTAATCAGGCACAGGGCGATCGCCAGCCAAAGAGTATTAGCATAACCAAACCCAAACAGGGCGATCGTAGCTGTCAGTAAGGTTAGCCCCCAAATTTTAGCGGTGTAAGTGTGAAAGCTAGGAAATTTTTGAAATTTAATCAGACTAATAGTAAATAAGGTCAATTGAGCGGCGATCGCCAACAATAATGGTACTCTAAAATCGATAATTACTTGGGGATAAACCAACCAGACACTAGCAGCAATACAAAGATATAGAGAGATATCTGCCCAGCTATCTGCCTGACGCAGTTTTGAGGTACTAACGCCTAATTTGCGGGCGATGATGCCATCAAAAATGTCTGAAAGTACGGCAATAACATAGCCGATGATAAACCAAAAACTAGTTTGACGATCTAAAGCATCTAGAAGCAGTAAAGGAGCGATCGCAAAGCGAATACCTACTAGAAGGCTAGGAATATATGTTAGTTTTATCATCGTTAAAGTTAGGTGCTGGTTTGGCCCGATCGCAATTTTGACGCTCTTAGTAGCTACTACCTGTTTTATTTTGGCATTGATTGCCACACCATATTACAGATCTAAATGTTAAATATGAAAATTCTCATTGCTCCTGATAGTTTTAAAGATGCTCTCAGTGCGATCGCAGTTAGCGCTGCAATTGAAAGGGGTATTAAACTAGCCAACCCTCAGATCGAAACCGAAAAATTTCCTCTAGCCGACGGCGGCGAGGGCACGATCGAAGTTCTCAATTTTCACCACCAAGGAACGATCGAAACTATTAAAGTTAGCGATCCTTTGGGTCGTCAGATTGAGGCTAAATATGGATTGTCAGGCGATGGCCAGCAAGCTTATATCGAAATGGCTCAAGCTTCTGGATTGGAACGACTGTCGCCAGCAGAACGCAATTGTTGCGATACCACCACTTACGGTACTGGCGAACTGATTTTAGCTGCTATTAAACGCGGGGCAAAAAAAATCGTTTTAGGCATCGGTGGGAGTGCGACTAACGATGCTGGGATGGGAATGGCAACAGCTTTAGGCTATCGCTTTTTAGATCGAAATGGCGATCGATTAGAACCAACAGGGAGAAATCTCATCAAGGTCAGTGCGATCGACGATTCTCAACTGCAATTCGATCGCAGCAGCATTATTGTAGAAGTTGCCTGTGATGTCGATAATCCCTTGTATGGAGAGCGTGGTGCTGCTTATGTCTACGCTAGGCAAAAAGGAGCTAACCACCAAGAAATTGAAGAGTTAGATCGAGGTTTGCAGCATTTCGCCGATGTCGTCAACTGCTGGTGCGGTAGAGATTTATCTTCGATCGAAGGTGCTGGTGCAGCAGGCGGTATGGGATTTGGCTCTATGGTATTTTTAACAGCTTCTTTAAAGCCTGGAATTCAATTATTGATGGAGTTAACCCAGTTTGAAGAAAAACTAAAATCTGTAGATTTAGTCATTACTGGTGAAGGCAAGATAGACGAACAAACCTTACACGGTAAATTAATTAAAGGAGTGACAGAAACAACTAAAAAATATACCATTCCTGTTATTGCTTTTTGCGGTACTTTAGCAACGACAACCGAACAAATTAAATCTCTAGGTTTAACGGCAGCTTTTTCTATAATACGCCAGCCAATGAGCTTAGAAGAAGCTAAAAAAGATACTGCTTTTGGGTTAGAAAACTTGGCTTTTAATGTAATTAGAGTTATATCTAAATAGTTCCGGTTTATTCTTTTATTTATAAACTTCTGGATGATTAATCATTTAATGGTGAGGCAAGACGGGTTCGATTTAAGGTTGATGGTTGCGATATAACAGGGCTAGCAAAACCCGCCCCTACAAATATTTGTTCGCGTTTTTTGTAAATCGCTACCAATTTCTATATTCTTGTTAAAATAATTTGCTGACTTTACAGCTAAATCCAGGGAGCAAGGGGCTGACTAGCTCATCTTGGGGGTAGAGAGTTGCTACTAGTTTTAAAGCGGTATTTTCCCGGCGATAAACTTCAACAGTCTGGGCTATTGGATCGACGATCGAGTATTCCCGAACGCCACGAACTGAATAGAGTTTGAGTTTGGCTTCGCGATCGCGGGTTTCATTTTTATTTCCAGGAGATAATACCTCTACTACTAATTCCGGGGCAGCAGTTAAATGTCCGGCTTCATCTAGGAGCAGTGCTAAGCGATCGTGACTCGCCCACACTACATCGGGAATCACGTTGTTCGATTCCGAAAAAATGATGCCCGGTGCGATTGCCGTCTCGCCCAAACCACTTTCGTCAGACCAATTTTTGAGGACAGTGCCAATGCTGGCACAAGCCCTTTGGTGTTTCCAATCTGGCGCTCTAGTCACGAATAATTCTCCGTCAATAATTTCATAACGGTTAGCGCGATCGCCTTCAAATAGATCTAAATCGGCCGTTGTCCAACGCACTGAGCTTGCTGTAGTAGTTTGCATCAAAAAGCTCCTAGCTCTAGCTTGGTTTGATTATAACAAGACCGATGCCAGACTCCTTTTTAAGGGATTTTCATTTATCCTATTAACAGAAGTTCAAAGTTATTTTACTTATTACTTAACAATGAGCCAACGCCCGATCTACCTCGATTGCCACGCAACAACACCCGTCGATCGCCGAGTGTTAGAGGCGATGCTGCCCTACTTTACCGAACATTTTGGCAATCCAGCGAGCATCAATCACGTTTACGGTTGGGAAGCAGAAGCGGCCGTCAAACAGGCTAGAGAAACCCTGGCAAAAGCAATTGGCGCTACTCCAGAAGAAATTGTCTTTACCAGCGGCGCTACTGAAGCCAACAACTTAGCAATTAAGGGCGTAGCTGAAGCTTATTTCAGTAAAGGCAGACACATTATTACCCTGCAAACCGAGCATAACGCCGTTCTCGATCCTTGCCATTATTTGCGATCGCTCGGCTTCGATATTACTTTTCTCCCAGTTCGATCCGATGGACTTATCGATCTCCAACAATTAGAAACAGCTTTTCGTCCCGATACCATCTTAGTTTCGGTAATGGCAGCTAATAATGAAATCGGCGTGCTGCAACCCTTAAAAGAAATCGGCAGTCTTTGCCGCCAGCATTCTATTTTATTTCACACCGATGCGGCCCAGGCGATCGGCAAAATTCCCCTTGATGTTGAGGAATTGAAGATCGATCTGCTTTCCCTCACCGCCCACAAAATTTACGGATCTAAAGGCATTGGCTGTCTCTACGTCAGACGACGCGATCCTAGAGTCAAGATCGCACCCCAAATCCACGGCGGCGGACACGAACGAGGAATGCGTTCTGGCACTTTATCTACCCCCCACATCGTCGGTTTGGCTAAAGCAGTAGAACTGGCACTAGCAGAACGAGAATCAGAATCTCAACGCCTCACTCAACTGCGCCAGCATCTTTGGCAACAGATGAGTCAGCTTCCAGGAATTCATCTCAACGGCCATCCAGAGCAAAGGTTGCCCGGTAACTTGAATATTAGCGTCGAAGGTGTAGATGGGGCAGCCTTATTATTAGCCTTGCAGCCCGTAGTGGCAGTCTCTTCCGGGGCTGCTTGCAGTTCCACTAAAACCACCCCTTCTCACGTTTTGATGGCGTTGGGACGCAACGAACGGCTCGCCTACGCCTCGATTAGATTTGGCATCGGGCGCTTCAATAGCTTAGAAGAAATCGATCGCGTCGCCCAACACGCCATCTCTGCGATTTCTAGCCTGCGTCAGCCCAGCGCGATCGGTTGCTCTTAGGCATTACCCCCAAATACGACAGAATAGGGGCGCAACGCATTGCGGAGGGGCTGTGTCTGCCGTCGCACGGCAGACTTTATACGCCCCGCCCCGTCCCCTACTAACTGCGAGCGGATCGGCCTGTTCTCCAAACCACAACACGGCGTATCCCCGATGAATTCCTACACCCATGGCTTTCCAATGCTTGTTGCGCCAAATCCGTTGATTGAGCATTGGCTCCCGATGGGAACTGCTATTTTTCCAAGCACGGATAGCATCTGCCGCAGTCGCATTCCTAGAATTCTTGTAAGCATTTTCATACCCATAGCCTGGGTAGGCAGTACCCAAACGTTGAGGCGATTTCCACATACACGAGTAAGTTGCCCGATTCGAGGCGCTGTAAGGACAATTGCTCCAACTATGGGTGAGAGTGCCAATATTTTTATCAAGATCTAGAACGTGGCGATTGGCTACTAAGTTTAAGGAGGGAGATAAAGCAATAGGTGGTAAACCATTATCGACGCGATACTGATTGACCAGATCGTATAACCTCTTCTCCTCCGGTTCTAACCCATCTCCAGCGCACGACTTGGCCGTGAAAATTTGTTGGCGATCGCATTCTATTTGTACTTCAGCCTTATCCTCGCTGGCTAACTGGGCATTTGCCTTCTCTACTGAGAAGCTCAAACCCCAACAGCACAACATTCCCGCACTAGCTCTAGCTATGGAACTGCTACCCATACTAGCTTCTGCCCTAATTTTTTGGTTCTTCAGGTTCAGGACTGAAAACGCTTAAGTATTGTTGCGCATCAACGTTAAATCGACGCGAACATTATTGCAAATATTTCTATATAAAAGTTAAAAAATTGTAATTATATGGGTTTTGAGAAATAATTGAAAGCTTAGGGGATTTTGGCGCTGAGAAGAGCAGGCGAAGCCCGCAACAAATCTAATAAAGGGTATAGACGATCGCGATCTCGGTCAGTTAAGGGGTATAATGATCGATTAAGAGCAACAGTTGCGACTTCAGGACTACTTGAGGTAGACTTCCTGGTGAATCGCTAGAGCAATTCGTAATTATGAATTCGCCATTGCGATCGGTGGTAGCTCAAACTCATCATCGATCGCAGCCATCAAATCTTTAATTGGGATGGGAGCTTAAAACCCATTAATCATCCAATTATTTAATTGATGAGATTTCTGGTATAGCAGTTGCTACATCGTTGAGGACATCAAGAGTAGTTGAAACCATTGGTGTTTAAGCCTCTTCCCCCTTGCCTCTTGCTAGATTTTAATTGCGAACTGCGAATTGCAAATTGCGAATTGACATATTGTTTAGTTCGCTAGTGCGAAGCGCAGCTATTCGTCTTTCAAACTTTCTGTCTACTGTTTGTCGCATCCAGCCCTTGCCCGACGATCGAGGTATCGTGCTGGCGGACAATTAAAAACCATCGATCCAGAGATTAAAGAAGTGCGATCCGTTGCTTGTAAAGCTAGCTATTGTCTCCAGCAACGTTAGCTTTTGCAGAGCGGCTGCGCCAACGCTAACGCTAACGCTCGTTAGGGGTCAAAGTTGGGCTTAGGCATTTTTATCCTAGACTGACAGCCCCAGAGTAGAGAAGATCGAGAGGAGAAAGCTATTTTTTCCCTCTTGCCGAACCTCCAGCACAGCGGTGCGTAAGCTCTATCTATAGAAATCTTCTTATTCTCTAGGTCAACATAAAGGGAGAAAGTTTTTGGTGGGAGTTCAACACCTCGACTGCCCTCGGTGTTGACCTGACTCCTTTCAACCAGCTTTTAACTTTTGACTTGTTAATGACACAGCAGCCCTAGTAAAAAGCACGACCAGAAAAAAGGTGCTGAAAGTTGCTGCATATGTTTGAGGAAACTGAATGCCAAAACAAATAATTATCGCCGAACAGCATCGCATCGCTGCCGTCTTCTGGGAAGATCGAGTTCAAGAACTCGTAGTTGCTACTGGCAACCACCAAGTTGGAGATATTTATCTCGGTATTGTCGAAAATGTTTTACCTGGAATCGATGCTGCCTTTGTCAACATTGGAGATTCCGCTCGGAATGGGTTTATCCACGTTACCGACTTAGGCCCGCTGCGGCTGAAGCGCTCTTCTGGTGCGATTACCGAACTGCTAGCACCGCAGCAAAAAGTGTTGGTTCAGATCATGAAGGAGCCAACCGGAAACAAAGGGCCGAGGCTGACAGGCAATATTACCATGCCCGGTCGTTATGTAGTCTTGATGCCGTTCGATCGCGGGGTCAAACTCTCGCAACGAATTGAAAACCAAAACGAGCGCAACCGCCTGAGAGCCTTAGCAATTTTAATCAAACCAGCCGGAATGGGACTGCTGGTTCGCACCGAAGCCGAAGGCAAGGCAGAAGAAGCCATTATGCAGGATTTAGAATCCCTGCAAAAACAGTGGGAAACCATCCAACAAGAAGCAAACTCTACTCGTCCTCCAGCTTTACTCAACCGCGACGACGATTTCATTCAACGGGTGCTGCGAGATATCTACACAGCAGATGTAAATCGAATCGTTCTCGATTCCCATACTGGAGTCAAACGAGTCAAACAATACCTGCTCAATTGGAGTCGAGGCAAAACCCCAGAGGGAGTGTTAATCGACCAATATCGAGGGAACGAAACCCCGACTAGAGATAGCCGCCAGTCGCAGTCGATTTTGGAATATTTTCGGGTCAATGCTGCCATTCGGGAGGCACTAAAACCTAGAGTAGATTTGCCTTCAGGCGGCTACATTGTCATCGAACCAACCGAAGCCCTCACAGTGATCGATGTCAACTCCGGTTCTTTCACGCGCTCGGCCACAGCGCGTGAAACAGTGTTGTGGACCAACTGCGAAGCCGCCACCGAAATCGCTCGCCAACTCCGGTTGCGGAATTTAGCTGGCGTGATCGTGGTTGACTTTATCGATATGGACGCGCGTAAAGACCAGTTGCAAGTTTTAGAGCATTTTAACAAGCAACTGAGAGCCGACAAATCCAAACCTCAGATCGCCCAACTTTCAGAATTGGGCTTAGTCGAACTCACCCGCAAGCGCCAAGGTCAAAATATTTACGAGTTGTTCGGCCGGACTTGTCCTACTTGCGGTGGATTGGGACATACGGTGCATTTACCTGGCGAATCTAGTGCTGGGGAAGCAGACATCGAAGAACCTGTTGTGGCGGTAGCTGCTAGAGAGGCTAGAAACTGGCGAGAAACGCCAACCGTTGCTAGTTCGTCTGCCCGTTGGGGCGAACCATCAGATGCAGCCGCTGGAGAAGAAGACCAGGCTTTAGACTTGGTTTACCATCCCAGCTATCAAGAACGGACAGCAGCCAACAAAAACCGTCGCCGTCGCGGTCAAAGAATTGGTGAAGGAGCGACGAAGGAAGAAACGCCCAAGGTTTCCCGCCTTACCATCCGTCCGGGAAGCGGTTTGAAGGCTAGCTTGCCAGTAGAAGCAGAAGGAACTCCAACTAGCGAACCATTTTCCGCAGTGCCCTCCGAAGGAGAACGAATAGAAAAATCGCCCCGTTCTAAACCTTCGCGCCAAGAGAGCGAACCCCCAGAAATCGTGGTAGTGGAAATGACTCCAGAGGAACAGGAAGTTTATGCTTGGATGGGAATTTCGCCTCTAGTGAAATCGAATCGGCAATTGAAAAATCCCAAGTCGGCTATTATCAATTTAATCGAGCCAGGACAAGAGATTGTCACTGTCACCTCGAACGAATCAACGACAATGACGATCGCATCTCCAACAGAATCGACTGAAATCTCAGACAAGCCGATGGCAACTGCGAACGAACCTCCAAGCGAATTACTTATAGAGTCAACAGAAGCAATCGATCCGACTGAGGCACTCCTGACCGAAAACGGACAACCAGAGTTAGAACCATTGTTGGACGACAACAATAATGGTGGCGCTGACGGCAACCGCAGGCGGCGGCGACGTTCTTCTGCTAATGGCTCTGAGGAATGATGAATTGTAAAAGGAGTTCAGAATACAGAAGTACAGGAGTTCAGAATTACTCTACCCATAAAGGGATAGAGTTTTAACTCCGAGCGCAGTCGAAGTAAAAATGGTTAATTGCGAACTGCGAACTGCGAATTGCAAATTGATTTGACCGATGACAAACAAGCTAGGACAGCGATCGCCTAAATGGCAGTTTAAATTGTCAGAATTGCCAGAGTCATCTTACCAGCAGCAACTCATCGCTGGTGTAGATGAAGTCGGGCGGGGCGCTCTATTCGGTCCTGTAGTCGCGGCGGCAGTTATCTTGCCTCGCTCTGCTTGGGCAGAAGTTGCTAAAGCGGGGGTCAGAGATAGCAAGAAACTCTCTGCCTCTCGCCGCGCCCAACTAGCCGTCGAGATTGCCGCTGTCGCCATTGACTGCCAAGTCGGTTTAGCTCAAGCGATCGAAATCGATCGCTTGAATATCTTACAAGCCTCCTTACTGGCAATGCAGCGGGCCGTGACGGGGCTGCAAGTATTGCCAGAATTGTGCCTGGTAGACGGGCGGCAAAAAATCCCTAACTTGCCCGTACAGCAAGAAAATTTGGTCAAAGGAGACGAGCGATCGCTCGTCATTGCTGCTGCCAGTATTGTCGCTAAAGTCTGGCGCGATCGTTTAATCGTGGAGTTAGCAGATCGGTATCCCTTCTACGATCTGGCGACGAATAAAGGCTATGGTACTGCTAAGCATTTACTCGCTCTGCAACAACACGGTCCTTCATCCCTACACCGCCAGTCCTTCAGCCCTTGTCATCCAAAATCCAGTATTAGATAAGCGGATACTTTAATTGCAAATTGCGAATTGGCAATTGCGAATTGACAATTGTTTCGATCGCCAACTATCTTTCTTCCTATATAAATCCTTAGTGGCGCATATTCTGTTCTATCGATAGAGGAAATCACTCTCGCCTATTGCTAAAGATAGAAGAATCTACCGATCGAATGTCGATCGATTTCTGGAAGGTACAGTCTATGGTCGTCACTAATCGTCGCCAATCCAACACTGCCTACGCAGTTCTGATTGCCGCAGCAGCCGCTCTGGGCGGTTTTTTGTTCGGATTTGACACTGCCGTCATCAACGGTGCGATCGCGGCGCTCGCTCAGAACTTTAACGCGGGCAGTGTAGAAATAGGACTGGCCGTGTCGCTAGCTTTACTGGGGTCGGCGGTTGGGGCTTTCTACGCCGGAAAAATTGCCGATCGTTACGGTCGGGTAAAGGCGATGATCGCGGCTTCGGTGCTGTTTACGATTAGTGCTGTTGGTTCCGGAATCGCGATCGGCATTTGGGATTTTACCTTTTGGCGAGTGTTGGGCGGGCTGGCAGTTGGTGCCGCCAGCGTCATCGCTCCAGCTTATATTGCTGAGTGTTCGCCTGCCAATCTCCGAGGTAGACTGGGATCGCTGCAACAACTGGCAATTGTAATCGGGATTTTCATTGCCTTGCTATGCGATTACTTTATTGCTGTCGCGGCAGGTTCGGCCGAATTGCCATTTTTGTTCGGCATTGCGGCTTGGCGCTGGATGTTCTGGACGGAAATTCCTCCGGCTGTACTCTATGGCATGGCAGCCTTAATGATTCCCGAATCTCCGCGATACTTAGTCGCTCGCGGACGAGAGCGCGAAGCAGCAAAAGTTCTAGACAAAATTTTACCGAGTAATGTCCTGGGAAAAATTGAGGAAATCAGACAAACGGTTTTGCAAGAGCGTCAACCCAGGTTTTCAGACCTTTTATCTAGAAGCGGCGGGCTGCTTCCCATTGTTTGGGTCGGCATTGGCTTATCTTTACTTCAGCAATTCGTCGGGATTAATGTAATTTTTTACTACAGTAGTATTTTGTGGCGGGCAGTCGGTTTTTCCGAAAAAGATTCCTTAACGATTACGGCCATTACCGGAGCGGTCAACATTGTGACCACGCTGATCGCGATCGCCTTTGTCGATAAATTCGGTCGCAAGCCGCTGCTGGTTTTGGGGTCGATTGGCATGACAATCACCCTGGGGATGATGGCGTTTATTTTTGGCAACGCTCCCCTAGATGCCGCTGGCAACCCAACGTTGACCGGATTATCGGGAACTATTGCCCTACTAGCGGCTAATTTGTACGTGTTTAGCTTTGGTTTTTCCTGGGGACCTATAGTGTGGGTACTCTTGGGAGAAATGTTTAACAACCAAATTAGAGGTGCTGCCCTTTCAATTGCTGCTGCCGCCCAATGGGTCGCCAACTTTGCTATTTCTACCTCATTTCCGCCAATTTTAGAATATTTTGGCTTGGGGGCTGCTTATGGTCTTTACACGACTGCGGCAGCCATCTCGCTCTTTTTCGTTCTGTTTTTTATCAAAGAAACCAAAGGGTTGGAATTGGAAGCTATGTGATATCAAATCCGGTTCTCATACCATCCATTGCTGCCCTCACCCCCAACTCCTTTCCCACCTCAAAGAAGCCCTCTCCTACGAGGCTACCGTGTATACATAAGTCCCCCAGAGCTTTGCTAGACGCAGTTGGCCCTCATCCCCCAACCCCTTCTCCCCAGGGAGAAGGGGAGCCGGAGTTAAACCAGTTCCCAGTTCAGCCGCCAGCAATTGTCTATGACCAATTCAGGCGGTTAGAGTCTTTCGTCCCTCTCCCGTGGGAGAGGGATTTAGGGTGAGGGCGAGATGTGCATACACAGTAGCCTACGAGGAGAGGGGAAAGGAAGTTTCTGTTATCTGAGGGGAGCCGGACACAGTGTCAGGGAAAAAAGGTTTTGGTAAGCGGATTTGGTATGAAATCAAAACAATCCTCAGCAGCAGGGGCAGCCCAGAGGGCTATCCCAACTTGATGAGAATTGAGATCGAAACCGATTAAACCGCAGCCTTTTGGAGTAAAGCCACAATCTCTAACAATTGCTGTTTGTCAAACGATTGAGCGAGCGCCTTGGCAGCTAAACTGGGTTCCAAAGGAACGATGATTTGCTGGTAAACCGAGGCTGCCATTTGTTGTAAGGCAGGGCTGGGAGAGATAGCATTAGCCCTATTCGCTACCAACAAGTCGCTAGCTTGCTTGACTTCTTTGATAACTAGAGGGGCTAGGGCGCGATAAGAATTTTTTGGATTGGCGATCGCTCTTTGGGCAGTTTGTACTAAGATTTGCCAAGGTTCTACCCCAGCACTCAAACCGAGCAAACGCTGACAAATATCTCCCAATTGCTGCCGACTTTCTGCGGTTTCATTTTGTTTGAATAGTTGCAACATTTCTTTGAGAATGTTGTTGGTTTCAGCCCCTAAGTTAACAGGAGGTACGGCAGCTACAGGGGGTGCGGCTACGGCTACCGAGCTATTACCGCCAACACTGGCTAGCTGATTGAGGTAAGACTGAAGCTGAGCGAAATTGGGTTCTGCGGCTTGCACGGTTTTTTCAGCTTCATCTGGTTGTAAGCCAGCAGGTTCTTGCAAGCGATCGACTAAATCTTGCAACGTGTCGTATCCTTTTAAGAACAACGATTCCAACTTTCGATCGACATCGATCGGATGCTCTTGGAGAATTTTGAAACAGTCTTCTAAGCGGTGAGCGGTGGTCTTAATGCTATCGAAGCCCAACATGGCGGCTCCACCCTTAACCGAGTGAGCGGCGCGGAACATTTCATTAACTCTTTCTGTATCTGCGAGCGTCGAGCGCAGGTCTAATAAACCTTTTTCTAAAGTTTCTAGATGCTCTTTGGCTTCTTCGATGAAGTAATATATAATTTGCTGCTTCCCTGAATCCATTGTGGTTTATCCTCTAAACAACTATTTCTTTTACTGAGTTCAGTACATCAGCCTGTATCTGACAGACGCACCGCCTTAATTGCTTTATTTGTTTATAAATTAGTCTAAATTCTCAGCATGGTGCTTCAGAAGGAATACGGAAATCGATCGAGCGAATGAGTGAGATCGATACGACAGTTGGCTGAAATTTCCCAAAATCTACTGATAGATCCACAACTTAGCAATTTATAAGTCCATCAAAATACCAAGGGATCGTTCGATCGCGGGACAAACTGCGATCGGGTACTGAAGAAAGTTGTCTGTCAAAGCTTACCGCTTTCCAGGCAGACACGAATGGATGCGGCGCTGTTGCCAGACCCTGACAGCGCACCAACTATGGACAGTTAACAAATGCCCGATCGCCGCAGAAAAGCGACATATAGTCAGGATAAAATCGAATCTACCTTTACTATAGAGATATTATCCCTCAATTTGCCTCATTTCTTCAAATTTGAGGACTTAAATTCAAGTTTTGGCGCAGGAAAGCTAATCCACTATATAAGTGAAAGGCTGGGTCCCAAACGCTCTCTTGCCGCCGAAATAGATTGATGTGGGATTCGATGTGTTCGAGTAAATCGACGCGATCGATGACCGTTTCGGCAAAGGTAGAAAAATCAGAGCAAACAGGAATTTCAGATAGCTGCTGGTGTAAGAGATTAACTAATTTATTCCATTTCTTTCTGTTGGTTGCTTGCCCTAGAGGTTGAGAATCTCCTGATTCTTCAGGCAAGGCAATCCCTAACTGAAACTGATAGTGCCGATCGCACAATCTCAGAATCGTGCGTTTATGAGGTAAATGGAGGTCGCAAAAGCCAACGTAATCGAGAATTTTGGTTTTTCGCAGCAGTTTTTTATTGCGAACGTCGCGATCGACGACTTCTTCAAAAATCGGTAGCAAACCTTCTACTCGCTGACTGACTTGCGACCAATCGAAGTTTAATCGCGTTAAGTCTTCGGTTTTTTGGGCTTTAGAACTCGCTAAGTAGGAACCCACAGCTTGCAAGCATTGGGTACTCATCGGTTGCAAATAATTGACCTGAAAAACTTCGATCGCTTCTAAATCCGCCATCGCGGCACTAAAGCTTTTAATCTTAGCTTGCTGCAACTGCTGGGCGTAAAATCGCATTTCTCCGACAGCACCGCTGCGATATAGCCGCCAACCGCGACTGGGTAATTGCAACCTAGCCGTATAGCGATCGATTTGCATGATGCGGGCTAGATCTGGGGCTGCAATTCCTTTCATGTCTGGATCGATCGATTCTAAAATCAAAACTCCGAGTTCGCGATCGCTGACGTTAGATATAGCTTGAGCAATTGCCTGTCGTCGTTGCTCTCGGGCAAAATCTTCTAATCGCTGCAATCCTTGGCGGGCTTGAACTAAAACATTCTGATTGCTGACGGTTTGGAGCAGTTGCCGATAAATATTTTCTGCCAGATCTAGTTTGCCCGTACCTTCGTGCAGTTGCCCTAAATAAAGCTGCACCAAGGGGTTTTGCTGCTGTTGATTGACTAGATTTTGCAGTAAGCTATCAGCTTTTGTATAGTCCTTGGACTTCAAGGCCTCGGCAACTTGCTCTAACATACATTCGATTTAATTTCGATCGGAGTTGGTTGCTTTAAGCATACCCATTTTAGCCAGATAAATTACACCCAGCCCTAGCAAGGTATTTTACTCCACAGTTCTTTTCGCTCTATTTGATATTGATAAATCTACCTGAAATGACTGCACTGCAAGCATTATAGCGATCGATCTCGATAATACGGTTTACCTCGAAGCTAAATTTTTTGTTAAATAAGACTACTAGATTGGGCATATTAATAGCGCGGCTACTATATAGTGCTTAACGCTAATAACTCCAAGATCTCGGAGCGAATCTGGAATCTAGTACCTTAAATTTGTAGTTTAGTTCCTAGCAAGGCAAAAAGTTAGATGGAGTGCCAAAGTCAAATTATGATTTCAATGCGATCGATATCTTTAAATATTGCTGCCCCAAAATCAGCGCCAACTAGCGAATCTACTCCCCGCAGGTTATACCAGTGCCACGCCTCTCAGTTGCTCGATCGATTCGTTCGCGATCGCCATGTCGAGCGCAAGCTAGTGGCTAAGTGGTTGTTGATGGAGGGAGAATGGGAATAAATTGAATTATGAATGATAAATGATGAATTATGAAAAAACAAGAATCTGTTTTTTAATTATAAATAAAAACTTGTCAAGACTTTACTCCTGAAACAGCAGTATTTACCGTCAAAACCGCTAAAGCTGGTTACTAGCGCCTAATACTACCGACAAAATAAGACCTCTTCCTCATCGATCGCGCTATCCTGAGAATTCGGCTAATTTCACTAGCTGCACCTATTTTGTCTTGGAAAACATGAGTTTAAAATAGTTTAGGTAGACTAGAAATTAAAATTAAATTCGGCAAATAAAAGTTGTGGCTGTTGAATACGATCTAGTAGTAATTGGCGGTACAACTGTTGCCCGTCATGCGGCCGTCGCTGCCGCTAGACTTCAAGCTCGCGTAGCTCTGGTGGAGCCAGAGTCAATCTCTAGAGACTTGGCAATGCTGCGTCTCTACCGTCAGATAGGGCGAGTTAGCGATCGACTCAAGCAATATCCTTGGCTCTGTAACCCCACAGATCGAGTTGGAGATCCAGAGAATTTTACCGCCTACCCATCAACCCCAACGGTGAGACTAGATCTGGCCATGGAGTGGGCTAAAGCGGCTGTATCTAACTTAGAAGAGCGAGATTCGCCCTCAATTTTGGCATCTTGGGGAATCGATGTCGTCACTGGCAGGGGGGAATTTTGCCGCAAACCTCACTTGGGTTTTGTTGTCAACGATCGCTATTTGAGATCTAGAGCCTACCTGATTGCTACTGGCTCTAGGGTGGTTTTGCCAGCCATAGATGGATTGCTGGCAGCGGGGGCAACTACCCCAGCAGATATTTGGCAGCGCTTAGATTCCCAGCAACTACCGAAAAGTTGGGTAGTAATTGGCGGCAATGCGATCGCTATAGAATTGGCTCAAACTTTAGTCCGGCTGGGGGCAGAAGTTACTTTAGCTGTCAAGGGCGCTCAGATCTTGACAGTAGAAGATCCAGAAGCAGCCTTTTTAATTCAGGCGCAACTAGAAGCCGAAGGTGTTCGCATTCTAACTGAAACTGAAGTCACGCAAGTTAAATGTATTGAAGAGAAAAAGTGGTTGCAGGCCGGAAACAAAGCGATCGAAGTAGATGAAATTTTGGTAGCAACTGGATATCAACCCCAAGTAAAATCTTTGAATTTAGAAGGGGTTGGGGTAAAAATGAATGGGCGCAAATTGTCGTTAAACGACAAACTGCAAACTACCAACCCTCGGATCTATGCTTGCCACTATCGTACTTCTCAAGTTGCCGAATACGAAGCCAGAATTGCTCTGAAAAACGCTCTCTTTTTTCCAGCTTTTAAAGTAGATTATCGAGCGATACCAACAGCAGTATTTTCCGACCCGATGGCAGCGAGAGTTGGATTAACCGAACCCCAAGCTAGAGAGCGTTACGGTAAAGATGTTTTAGTATTACAGCAATATTTCAAAAGCTCGAACAAAGCTCAAACCGTCGGAGAAACCACGGGTTTTTGGAAGATAATCGTGCGTCGTAACGGCGAGATTTTAGGAGCGCATATCGTCGGCGTTGAAGCCGCAGAGTTAATTCATCCTATTGCCTTGTGTATGCGTCAGAAGTTGAAAGTAGAAGCGATCGCTTCTATGCCTCATATTGCTGATACGCTCTCGGAGATCGATGCTCTAACTGCTAGGCTGTGGCACGAGGAGCGACTTAAGCGCAACCATCGCTTGCTAGATTGGCTCGAAGGCTTTTTTCATTGGCGGCGATCGCTGCTGTAATATCAAATCGGGTTCGATCGACTCCGAAAATCAGCCCTCACCCCGTCCTGACGGGGGTGAGGGCCAACCAACTTTTGCTAAGCAGATCTAGTCTCGATTCGCAATTTAACGCTGCAAGGCAACGTCGATCTTAACGGGAAAAGGCGAGCGCGGCATTTTGACCGCCAAAGCCAAAACCCAGACAAAGAGCAGTTTCTAACCAACGATCGCGAGCCTTGAGTACGAAGTCTAGATCGAATTCGGGATCTTGAAGACCGACGCACGGCGGTAAAATTTGTTGTTGCAATGCTAGCAAACAGAAAGCCGCACCGATCGCGCCAGATGCCCCCAGAGTATGGCCGGTAGCTCCTTTAGTCGAACTAATCGGCACTCCTTGAGGAAAAAGGGCTTCAACTAAACGCGCTTCTCGTTCGTCGTTCAAGCGGGTTCCAGTACCGTGAGCGTGAATATAACTAATTTCTTGAGGTACAAGATAGCTGCGTTGCAAGCACAGCCGCACGGTGTTGGCAGCAACTAAATTATCGGCAGCGGGAGCCGTAGGGTGGTAAGCATCGTTGCCAAAAGCAAAGCCTAAAACTCGTCCGTAAGATTTCCTAGAACTGGAAGGATCGGCCTCTAGAAGCAAAACTGCTGCTCCCTCTCCTAAAACCAGCCCTTGGCGTTGTCGATCGAAAGGATAAGCCCCAGTCGTTGCTAAAGCACCGAGTCGATCGAAACCAGCTAGGTTTAAAGCAGTTATACAAGACTCTGTAGCTCCCACAATTGCCCGCTGGCATTGTCCGGTTTCGATCCATTCGCAACCTAGAGCGATCGCCCACAATCCAGTAGTACAAGCAGACATGGGACTACTTACAGGTCCAGTTGCCCCTACCCGATGCGCTACTTTAACTGAGAGCATATGGGGCAAAGTATCCAACCAATTTAAAGCCGTAAAATTCTCCCCCTGCTGCCCCTGCTCCCCCTCTCCCCCTCTCCCCCTCTCCCCCTCTCCCCCAACTGCCCATCGTTCCCATTGACTCTGATAACCGCGACTAGAAGCGATCGCAACTCCACATTCTTCTAAGGGCAACTGCCAACCAGCATCAGCTACAGCCATTTCTAAGGCTCGATCGAGTAAGTCCTGGGGCGATCCTAAACTAGGAGGATTCACTAGAGCTAAAGGCCGAGCGGGAAAAACAGGCGATCGAGTAATCCCCGTCTCGCCTGCTAATAAACGGTGCCAACTTTGGTAAGAGTTGTTCCCCAAGGCACTGATTAAACCGATACCAGTAACTAAGCAAGTCAAAAATCTGAGGGGCTAAGGAAAAAATTTATCTTCTTTAGGATTTACCCAAAGACGACATATGCAGTAGGGGCGCAATGGATTGCGCCCCTACCCAGGATATATTCAAACCGTTAAATTACCGCCCAAACGTTACGGGTCGATGCTCTTAACCTTTCTCTACTTACAGAGTTGGAACGAATTGCTCTTTTTGAGGCACTTGGGCGTACTCGGCTACGATTTGACGGAATTCATCGCCGCCGATCGTTTCTTTCTCGATCAATAGATCTACTAAGCGATCGACTACCGTGCGATGATCTCTGACTAACTGCCGAGATAGATCGTAGCAATGCTCGACGATCGTGCGGATTTGGGCATCGATGCGGGCGGCAATCTCTTCAGAGTATTCCGAACGAGTCATCCAATCTCGCCCTAAAAATACTTCTCCCATTTGACTTTCTAAAGATACCGGGCCTAAGTCCGACATCCCAAAGCGAGTCACCATCTGTCTGGCCAATCCCGTCACCTGCTGCAAGTCGTTTCCGGCTCCGGTTGTCACCTCGGCTTCGCCAAAAATGATTTCTTCGGCTGCCCGGCCGCCTAAAGCACCCGTAATTCTGGCTAGCAGTTGCGCCCGACTGATCAATCCTTGTTCCTCATCTGGGGTAAACCAGGTTAACCCTTGAGCTTGTCCTCTGGGAATTAACGTGACTTTCTGTACCGGATCGTGGGCTGGTAGTAACGTCCCGACTAAGGCGTGACCGATTTCGTGATAGGCAATCAGGCGCTTGCTCTTGCTATCGACTAGCGGCGTGCCTTCCATTCCAGCTACGACTCGATCGACCGCATCGTCAATTTCTAGCATCCCGATCGCTTCTTTGCGCCTTCTAGCGGTTAAAATTGCGGCTTCGTTCAGCAGGTTAGCTAAGTCAGCCCCAGTAAATCCTGGAGTCCGGCGGGCAATGGCTTCTAAAGAAACTTCCGTTGCCAGTTTTTTGTTGCGGGCGTGGACTTCTAAGACTTCCAACCGGCCTTTGACATCTGGGGTATCGACCATTACCTGGCGATCGAACCGTCCCGGTCTTAACAGCGCAGAATCCAGCACGTCAGGACGGTTGGTAGCGGCAATGATGATAATTCCGGTATTACCCTCAAACCCGTCCATTTCGGTTAACAATTGGTTGAGGGTTTGCTCCCGCTCGTCGTTACCGCCGCCGATTCCTGCTCCCCGCTGCCGTCCGACCGCATCGATTTCATCGATAAAGATCAAGCATGGGGCGTTTTCTTTGGCTTTCTTAAATAGATCGCGGACTCTAGAAGCCCCCACCCCGACGAACATTTCCACGAATTCCGAACCGGAGATGCTAAAAAATGGCACTCCAGCTTCGCCTGCGATCGCTTTAGCCAGCAACGTTTTACCCGTTCCTGGAGGACCGACTAACAGCACGCCTTTGGGGATGCGAGCGCCGACGGCAGTGAATTTTTCTGGCTGTTTGAGGAAGGTAACGACTTCTTGGAGTTCTTCTTTGGCTTCTTCGATCCCAGCTACGTCCTCAAATTTAATCCCGGTGCTGGCTTGCATTTGGAAGCGAGCGCGGGATTTACCAAAGTTCAATGCTTGCCCCGGCCCGCCTGGGATATTGCTAGAACGGCGGAACAGTAACACTAAGCCAGCAATTAAAAGGATGGGGAAGATCAGATTCCCCAACAATCCCCAAATAGCGCCGTCGTTGCGGATCGGATGAGCATCAAGCCTGATATCGGATTCTCTTAAGCGAGTAATTAGTTCTGGGGCATTGTTGGGCAAATCTACGCGCCATCTTTGCACCTGGCTGTTTAATTCGTCTACCGCCTCAACAATTGCCGTTCTACCGCCATCGTAGAGATCGACGCTAGTAATTTGTTGGGGTTTGGTATTGAGATAATCTAAAAATCGCCCGTAGGTCATGCGAGAACTGGCAGTGTTCCTACCCATTTCGTTGGCAACTGGAGAAAAGGCCCCTTGCCACAGAAAAAAACCGATGACCAAAGCTGGTATCGTCCAAAGTAAAATGACTTTCCAAGAAATTTTCATATCCGGGTTTCCCTCTATTTGCCGCCCATTTGGGCGGATTTAGCCCAAAACAGTTATTAATAGCCCTCGATCGGTGCGAATCCTTACAACTAAAAACGCACGTCTAACCAGAACTTAACTAAATTTAACATAATTCTCAGAATCAACACAACGTTCTGTCGAGTTAAAGTCAGGGCTGGAGGTGTATAACCCTGAAGACAAGCCTGCACCAGACTGTGCCAGGAAACATCGGGTTAATTGCGAATTGTCAACTGTTAATTGCGAATTGGTATGACATCTTAATCTGGCAACTGGGGAATGATAAAAAAGACCAGTGCTAGAGGCAATTTATCGATGGATGGGAGATTAATCGGGCGTTTTGTCCAACTGATAGCCGAGCATACGGGCTTACACGTTCGGGAGCAAGATCGAGCCAGTTTATCTCAAAAGCTGCAAGCGCGGATGAAATCTCTCAAGATCTCGTTGCCAGAGAAATATTACGAGTTGTTAGCTCGGGCCGACAGTGAGGGGGAATGGCGAGAACTCACCTTACTTCTAACTACTGGTGAAAGCTATTTCTTTCGCGATCGCGAACTCTTTAACTTATTAAAAACTCAGCTTTTACCAGAAATAATCGATCGCAAAAAACAGCAACAAATAGCCACAGGCGCGGCTAAGCGATCGCTACGAATTTGGAGCGCAGGCTGTTCTACTGGTGAAGAACCTTATTCTTTAGCTATTTTAGTCAAGCAGCTAATCCCCGACTTATCGAACTGGGACATTTTAATTTTAGGCACCGATATCAATCAAGAATCTATTGCCAAAGCCAAATTAGGAATTTATAGTTCGTGGTCTTTTCGGAAAGTAGAGCCAGAATTACAAAAGCAATACTTTAAACCAGTTCGATCGAACTGGCAGATCGACGATCGAATTCAAAAGATGGTAAGTTTCAAATCTGGAAACTTACTCAAAGACAATTTTCCTAATTACTTAGATATTTACGATTTCGATTTGATTATCTGTCGCAACGTTTTTATTTATTTTGATTTTCAAACCGTTGCTACTATTGTCAAGAAATTCTATCAAACTCTAAATCCTGACGGTTATTTTATTTCAGGGCACGCCGAACTATACGGTCAAAATTTGGGTAATTTTAAAGTCAAAAGTTTTCCCGCAGCCTTGGTTTATCAACGTCCGTCAGGCTTGTCATTTGAAAATAAGACAGCCATCGGCTCGGTGTTTGAAGATAAAGAGCGATCGCAGCTATTACAGCCCAGCGCGTTCGCGCCAGCAAGTATCCCTACAGTTCCTCGATCGTTAGTTACAGAAACAGAATCGCCTGAGAAAATTTTAGAGCGAGCCAAAATATTCTTAGAGAAAGGCGATCTCGCTAATGCCATTAAAGCAGCAGAACTGGTAATTCAACAACAATCGACTAATGCGATCGCCTACGAGATATTGTCTCAATCTTACGCTCGGTTAGGTAATAAGACCAAAGCAATTCAATATTGCGATCGAGCGATCGGCTTAGGCTCTGGTTCGGTGAAGTCGTATTATATTTTAGCCCATACTTCTAAAAGTCAAGGCGAACTCGAAGTGGCAAAAGATTTACTCAAAAAAGTAATTTATCTGGCACCATCTTCGATTCTGGCATATCTCGAACTCGGTTCGATTTACGAGAAGGAAGGCGATCTAAATAGGTCGTTTAAAATGCGAAAAAATGCTTGGGAAATCCTCCAAGAACTACCAACTAGTACGACTCTAGAACACCATGAAAAAGTAGAAGTCAGTGACGTTCGATCGCAATTAAAAAACTTTTTCCAAGATTGTGGTAGCTTGCGCTAACAGAGAAATAGCCGTAATTAAGAGTAGTGCGAGCAAGATGCTCGCACTACTCTTAATTATTATTTTTGAGTCCGCGCAGGCGGCCTACCCTATGCCTTCGGCAGGCTACGCCAACGGGAAGCCGCTAGCGCGTCTACGATTGTATAGCTGCGGTTTCAACCGCCAAGCGAAAGTAGTTTTTGTTAAGCAGATTTCGTATGAGAACCAGATTTGGTATCAGTGGTTCAAAACTGGACGGATCGCCTGGGATATCGATCGTTTCATTAATAAGAGATATTACGGTTGGGTTAGTTGGGTTGACGGCAGGAAACCCAACCTACAGCTATTGCTCGTAATTGTCGGGTAGGCATCTTGCCTGCCCCCTGGCGCGGATGGGCAAGATGCCCGTCCTACAAGAAATTTTTCTATCTACCGCACGAACTGCGGCATAACTTCAGCGGCCGTAAATAACCCGCAAATTCCTCTTTGATGTAAGGCAATTCCAGCCTTGAGGTAGCCGAAAGCCGGACCGCAGACGTTTGCTGCCATGCTGGTTTCATCCCCCAGGGTAAAGGTATGAGTAGAAATTTTGCCTTCAAAAGTTCGACCTGTAACCCGCACGTTGGTACTAATGGGTTTTTGGGGATTGCGGGTATCGACGATGCCGCCCACTGTTACTCGATCGCGATCGCAAATGCCAGCTAACTCTAGCATCACATCGTCGGCGTGTTCCATATTTTCTAATTCCAAGATGCCGCCAGTTCGATCTAATAAAGCTTGGACTTCAGCATCGCTCATCGCCCTAGCAGTTTCGACATCGTATCCTGGCAGGTGGGCGATATCTTCGCGGATGGTGGCTCGATAAGCTTCCCAGTTGGCGATTCCTACCCCAAAAGTAATCTTAACGTGGTGGATTTCGGCATAACTTTGGGCAGCTAAAGCAGCAGCGGCGGTTAACAATCCTGGGGTGGCACCGCAACCCGTGAGGTAAGTAATGCCAGCATCTTTGAGTTCGCTAGTTAATGCCAACATCTGTTCGACAGCGCTAGTGCGCTTCATGGCATCGACTAATACCCCTTTCCACCCAGAGGCGATAAATTGCCGCGCCACTGATGCCATAAAAGTATTGGGTAAATTTGGCAGTGCCAAGAAATATCCATCTACTGAGGCAGCAGCGATTAATTCTGGAATGCTATTGCTGCTGAGTCGGCCCGTCGGTTGCAAGTAACCCACCGAACCCTGACTGTTGTAAGTTGCGATCGCATTATCTACCTCTAGTCCTTGAGAATTGTAAGCATATCCTTGATGGTCGGCAGCAGCCACCCAAAGCATTTGACGTTTTGGGGTCAAAACTCTAGCCGCCGCTTGTCCCAAGCCCCCAAAGCCCAATACCCCAACTCTAACAGGTGATATTTCTAAGGAATTATTACTACCTCTGATTTGGTCTGCGTTCATACTGTCTCTATATCAATTAGCTCTAACTGCCACAGACTTAGATTATCGAGCAAAACTGGGCAATAAGTCCTCATAGAAATTTTTCAATGAAGTGAATTACATTCTTGTGGGACTTGCGGTGAGCTTGTCGAACTGTAGCCCTCTGGGCTATCCTGCTCCAGACCGCATAAAGCGAGCTATGCCAAAAGTTAAGAAATGTAAAAGGCGATCGATCGCTCCCTGCCGATAATCAATGTCTGATAGCGTGCATGGCCAGCCAGGAAAATTGCAGTTAAATTAGCATTTTGAGCTAAATCTCAACTTAAAACTGGTACTACATCTATCTGTTGGCTTCGTTTTTCTCTTTGTTACCACCTTCAACTTATAACTTCTGCTTTATAGACCTCTGCCTTTGGACTTGTGACTTTCTACTTGACTCAGCTTTAAAGTTAAGAGACACTTACAAATAACCGAACCGCGCACTCTCTCGATTAATAAGTTTTGTTAACTTTTGACTCGTTCTGACTAGATTGCTGAAAATAAATTTAATATCTGGCGAGTCGGATTACCGTTCCATAGTGGTCTTGTTGTTGTCGCAAAGCCCAGCTTGAGGATAGATCGGCGTTATGAGCATGGAAACATTAGAGTTTGTCATTTACCCCGATGGTCGGGTGCAGGAAAAAGTTACTGGCATTGTCGGTAAATCTTGTACCGAAGTGACGGCGGCTATTGAAGCCCAGCTAGGCGTATCGCTCGCCCAAGAACTCACGTCTGAATATTTCGCTCAGACGGTGCAGCAGACAGCCACAGCCACGACCCAGGCAACTCATAGCGAGTGGTAGTTTTTGCTTAGTTTGTAACCGTTCACCCTGAGAAAGTAGCCATGTCACACTTTAGCAACATCAAAACTCAAATCCGCAATCTCGATTCTTTGAAATCTGCTTTAACCGACCTGGGAGTTGATTGGAAGCCAGGCCCCCAAGCTGTAAAAGGCTATCGCGGTCAAACTCGGAAAGCCGAAGTGATAATCGAGCAGGAGAATGGTTACGATATCGGGTTTAGCTCGAATGGCGTGGAATACGAATTAGTGTCGGATTTGCAATTCTGGCAACAAGCCTGGTCTGTAGATCGGTTTTTAAATCTGGTGACACAACGTTATGCTTACCATACAGTCGTCAACGCCACGGCCGATCGAGGATTTCAGATTTCCGAGCAGCAAAAGAACGAAGATGGTTCGATTCGTCTAGTCTTGCAACGTTGGAGTGCGTAATGTCTGAGTTTTCCCCCCAAGGTGAAGATTTAACCCCAGAACGTTCTGGTTTGGAACCGGAATTAGGCGGTTACTTGCGTCAGGCCCCAGATCGATCTGGTTTGGAGCCAGAACTGGGGGGAGATCTGCGCCAAAAAGGTGTCTACGTCGATGAAATCACCTGTATAGGCTGCAAGCACTGCGCTCATACAGCCCGAAATACATTTTATATCGAGCCGGACTACGGGCGATCGCGCGTAGTTCGGCAAGATGCCGATTCAGAAGAATTGATTCAAGAAGCTATAGATACTTGTCCGGTCGATTGCATCCACTGGGTAGATTACACCGAGTTGAAAAAATTAGAAGAAGAACGGCGCGATCAAGTTATTCCGGTAGTCGGATTTCCAGTTGATTATGCTTTGGTAGCTGCCAAACGCCGTCGCCGCCAGAGATTAAGGAAAAAAATCCAGCAAGGCGGATAATTTTGAAAGAAGTTCAGAATGGAGAAGTTCAGGAGTTCAGAATACTTTTCTTGAAGTTTTGAACTCCTGGATTCGTGTATTTTTATCGATCGCATCCCATCGACAAGCTCAGCTTTAACCCCTACATTCTGGCTGCGCTTACAGTATGATGCTCTCTGCCGATCGAGCTAAGGTGGAATTAGCAAGGAATAGCTCAAAAATTGGTGGAAGAAACAACAATTGCGATTATTGGTGGGGGCGCTTGGGGAAGTTCTCTCGCTTCCCTAGCATCAAACAACGGACATCAAGTACACTTGTGGTCCCGTCGCTCGGCTGAGAGTTTAGAAGAGGCGATCGCTGGCATTAAAATGATAATTGCAGCGGTATCGATGTCGGGTGTCAACCCGGTAGTCGAGCGACTAAAGAATGCGATCGAGCCAGATACTATTATCGTTACGGCTACTAAGGGTTTAGATCCGGCGACTACCTGTACTCCTTCCCAGATTTGGCAGGCAGCTTTCCCGCAAAACCCCGTCGTCGTCCTTTCCGGCCCGAATTTAGCCAAAGAAATCCAGCAAGGTTTGCCAGCGGCTACTGTGGTAGCTAGTACCAGATCTGAAGCAGCTAAGGCAGTTCAGGCAGTATTTTCTTCGCCGATTTTTCGGGTTTACACGAATCCCGACCCGTTGGGTGTAGAGTTAGGTGGAACGTTAAAGAACGTCATGGCGATCGCGGCTGGTACTTGCGATGGCTTGCATCTGGGAACTAATGCCAAAGCAGGTCTTTTAACTAGGGGATTGGCAGAAATCATCCGCATCGGCACTCATTGGGGGGCCAAAACCGAAACCTTCTACGGCTTGTCGGGACTGGGAGATTTGCTGGCTACTTGCAACAGTCACCTCAGCCGCAATTATCGAGTAGGTTACGGATTAGCGCAAGGAAAAACTCTCCCGCAGGTTTTAGTTGAAATTGAAGGTACGGCTGAAGGGGTGAATACTACCAAAGTTTTACTCCACAGGGCCAATCGGCAAGGCATATCAGTGCCAATAGCTTATCAAGTCGATCGCTTATTGCAAGGTGAAATTAGCCCTCAAGCGGCTGTAGAAGCTCTCATGCTTCGAGATACAAAGCCGGAGTGATTTAACCGGATTTAGTAATCGCCCCTTCACCTATTGTTCGCTTTGGCAACTGACGGTGAATTTTCCAGCAGTTGATGATAAATATCAACAATTTTTTGAGCTTTGACATCCCAAGTAAATTCTTTTGCCCGTTCGATCGCTTTGAGCGACATATTTTGCCGCATAACTGGGTTTTGAGCCAGTTGCTCGATATGTTTTTTGAGTTCTCGAACTACAAACTCTCTAGAGAGGGGATTAATTTTAAAACCCGTGGCTTCGGTAACATACTCGCCGATGCCACCATTATCTACCACAATACAAGGCAAGCCATTAGCCATAGCTTCTAATACTACCGCTCCACCAAACTCTCGTACAGAGGGAAAACAAAAAATGTCAGAGTTTTTGTAATAACTCGATGTTTCTTCCTGGGCAACCCAACCAGTAAACCGAACTCGATCTTGAAGATTGAGTCGATCGACTTGCTCTTCTAAAACCTGACGTTCGGAACCGTCGCCTACAATAGTTAGAGTGATTTTTTCTAAGAGAGCGGGATCTAATTTACTAACTGCTTCGATTACCATATCAGCCCCCTTATACGGAACGAGCCGTCCCACAAACAGGAGATTTACGCGGGCAATATTTTTCGCGTTAGCAAGCGCATCTCTAATCTTTAATTCCGGACTAAAATTATTCACCCCATTTTCATAGAAAAGTTCCATCCGATCGCCTTCAATCTCGAACAAGTCGTCGATCGAATTTAGCGTGTAACTAGAGCCAGCTAGAATGCGATCGGCTTGCTCGTAAGTCGTGCGGTAGCCAGGAATAATAAACCGCCCCACCGCTCGCAGAAAATTAAAGTAAGAGAACTCTTTGCGAGCCACCTTTTGAAATCCTGAAGGAAATGGCACGCCACCATTTACAGGTCCGATCACAAATGGTGTATTTTGGCAAGCTTTTATAGCCTTGACTGGATAGCGGGGCATCATCGGCGTGATGGCATGAACTATATCGTACTCACCTCTAGCAATAGCATCTTTAAATTTCTGATAAACCAAGCGATCGAACTCAGCATAAATTGGATAAATCAAGGTGTTGTATAGCGGCCAAATAGTTTTATTTTTAATCGTGCTCAATCGCTCGGCCAGTTTGTAGTAACGCTTGATAATTGGGCTTTCAAATATGTAGACGATTTTGGCATTTGGATGCCTTTTTTCTAAAGCTGGCTTATTCCTTTCATGAGTAACCAGTGTCGTATCAACTAGGTTACTAAGCTCCTCATAAAATTTATATCCTTCTAGAGGGACTGAAGACCATTCTGGATTGCACTGCTCGATAATTGATAAAACTTTTAATCTTATCGTCATGACCTATGACTCCTGAAACTATCGACGATTTGAAGGTAGAGAAAATAGTACAAATCTCTTTTTTTGAGCGCAAAAAAACACAAACAATACTACTCTCTTACCTCTATTTTTTTAGAGATAATCTCGTGTTTTTACCTCTATCTTTTTAGAGATATTGATGGAGTTATTTGTTTAAACGCCAGGAAGTTTAGTTCTTAGCTAGCATCTGGGCCATCGGCGAAAAACCATATAGCTTCTCGTACAGCACGGCTGCACCGAAACGACTATCAAAACGCTCTACAGTAGTTTTTCTGCCATTTCGAGCTAGCTGTAGTCTGAATTGGGAATCATCCATCAAAAGCTCGATCGCTTGTTTTAAAGCCACTTCATTCTCCGGTGGCACTAATAAACCATCTTGCCCATCGGTAATAATTTCAGGAACTCCCCCAGCATTGGTACCAATAGTGGCGACTCCTGATGCCATAGCTTCCATATAGACTACGCCTAAAGGTTCGGCATGGCTGGCAAGTACGAATACATCCGATCGATTCATCAGCGCCATAATTTCCTCTTCAGATACCGAACCAGCAAACCGAACCCGATCTGTTAACTCAAGCTCTCGAACGAGCGATTTGAGGTTTTGTTCTTCGGGTCCAGCCCCAACAATCGTTAGCATCACCTGGCGATTGCTGTCTGCGAGCAACTTGATACTGCCAATTAAGACATCATGACCCTTACAAGGGTGTAAGCGACCGACAGTAATTGCTTGAAAAAGTTCGGGTTGCGATCGAAACGCATCTTTGAGCGGATACCATTTCTGCGTATCTACACCGTGACGGCCAATAACTGCCCGTTCCGGAGACAGTTCTGGATAGTCAGAACGAATTTGTTCTAGCAACCATTTGGCAACTGCTATGGTGAATTCTGCTTCTGAAAACTTCTGTTTCATTGCTCCTCCCCACCATTCAATGTTGGCATTGAGCGTCAGGGAGAATGGGATATCGACCAAACGCTTGACCATCATGGCTAGAATCGCTGAATTGGAACAGGTTTGGCTGTGAAAGTGTTGGATATCTCGCTTCAAGGCTTCGCGGGCCAGGGTTGTAGCCACCAGTGCCAAAGGCAAAGTCGTCCGCCAAACGGGCCGTCGATCGAGTTTAATAGAGAAGCAGAGGACGATAACTTGCCAGAGTCCTTTTGGGCATCGCCACATAGCCCAAATAACTCCAGATAGCAATTGCCAAGGGTTTTGCGGCCATAAATAAAACGTTTCCTCGATCGCACAGTTAGCCCACTCATGCCTGGCCGTAACTTCTGGGGTTGGTTTTCGAGTGGAGAAAATATCGATCTTTGCCCCCCACTCTCGCATATGGCTGATTTCGCGCCACATCCAAATATGCGTTTGTCCTGGAAATTCAGGGATTAAGTATCCTATTTTCATAAAAACCTCGAAGTTCCGATCTTGCAATTTGCCTGACTTCAATAGGACAAAGCTGCATCCCAAGAGTGGGTGCGGTTAGCGTAGCTTGCTAATCTAGTAAATTTACCTAGAAACCTCAGAATTCCCCCCACTATAGCTCACCTTTTCTGAGGCGGCTCGCAATTTTGTCATGATTTCCACACAAATTCTCAATGCTGCCACCAATGACAAATTAGCCGTTTAGAAGTTAGATTCGTGGCAGCGGGGCGTAAAGATGATTCTGCTAAAAAAGCAAGCACCTGCGAGCGGGCGATCGAATTTGTCAGTCAAAGTTATCTCTATGCCATGCGACATAAGCTATACAGGCTTTTTTCTTCTCGGCGAGGTGCTTGCATTTCTCAAAAGGCTTGATAGAGGGTTGTTACAGGTACAGTAAAGATATTTTTAGTGAAAAAAGTATTTTTGAGAGTCGAAAAAATTTGAGGTGCTTGTAAAATGGCTTCAGAGCAGTTATGGAAAGCGGGTTTTGGCGATCGCCGTGCTGTTACCTTAGATGCCGTAAGGCGTTGATCACGCAGTTAGTCGCCGATATGTTTGAGGGGCGATCGGCTTGGTTGTGCTGTTACCTTAGATGCCGTAAGGCGTTGATCACGGGATTGACCAGGGGGAGCCGGGGGGTCGGTCAGGGGTGCTGTTACCTTAGATGCCGTAAGGCGTTGATCACTGCAACAAGAAAAACGGGAGTGCGTCAACACTCCCTTGTGCTGTTACCTTAGATGCCGTAAGGCGTTGATCACAAGCGCCCTCGTCTTTGGTGGAAAACCTATTTTCACGTGCTGTTACCTTAGATGCTGTAAGGCGTTGATCACGACTTGGACACTTTGTCGTGTTCGCAAAATATCGCGTGCTGTTACCTTAGATGCCGTAAGGCGTTGATCACGATTATCGCAACTTCGATCGCAACTTCAACTTGCCTGTGCTTTTACCTTAGATGCCGTAAGGCGTTGATGCCAAGATTCAGTAGGGTGCGTTAGATAGCGATAACCTTAGCTTTGACTTCAACTTAAAAATCCGTCGCACGAACACCATTTTAGGTGTGTCGTATCTGTTTGATGCGATCGACCTTTAAGTATCCCCAGCAAAATTGGTGAAAACACAAGTATTCGATCGATAATAAATACAGTTCCTAATGCAGAAAACTTTGGGAAGGGAGAGAAACACAATGTCCAATGCACCAATACAGGTGACGACAGATTTAAATCAAATCCTAACCCAGATCGGTCAGAAGCTAGACAAGATTGACGAACGCCTCACGAAGCTAGAGGTAGGACAAGCCCGCCTAGAAGAAAAAATGGATGGATTAGGTAAACGCTTTGAGTCTCAAGAGTTTATCAGTCGAGGGATTGTTATTGGGCTGATAGTTGCCATTCTAGGGGGACTAGCTAAACTATTTGGGTGGATGGGCAATCCTTCATAAAATGTTAGACTTATTTTCGCTCGCTCTGTTGCAATTTGATATCTATTCTTTGTTCTGCTGCTAACCGCTCTAGATCGTAATCGTTGAGATCTACAAACTTCATATTAGCTACTAACATCGGATGAACGGCATTAATTTGTCGATATATCTCTTGAGCGACAAACCGATAAGAAGGATGTCCTTGACGAGAGCTTCGCAATTCCACCAAATGGTAAACTTCGCGAAGATTTAATTGAATGCGCCAGCGGGTGCGATAAGCCAAAGGCACGACATACTGTGCTGCTTCTGGTAAAGTTCGAGCGATCGATTCAAAAGTAGCAGCGGCATCATCTAAAGCCTGACGATAAGGCAAATCTAGATTTGCTGCCTCGATTTCTTGGGGAACTATATACCCGTGACGGACGGAGTATCGCTGGCGTTCTTGAGTCAGAACTCGATGGCGATGTAAATCCCGATATGCTCCTAGATCTGCCAGGATATCGAATGTATAGTAAGTAGCTTCAAAAGCTCGTCCCGGACGATGAAAACGCGACTCTCGATCGCCCACATAAGTATTAATAATTTCTTGGCGTTCTGCGGCCGATAAATCGATAACGTATTTTTCGATCTGAGTTAACGGCAGATCGGTTTGAGGGTAAAGAATAGCAGCAACTACTTTTAATTCTGCGTTATCGGCGTATTCAACTAATTGCACCGTTGCTGTTGATTCCGACCCGCTTTGTAGAAATTCGCCATGACGCGTCTCTACGATCTTTTGTGCTAGTTGGTGAGTGCGATCGCAATTGGTGGCTAGATAGCGTGCGGCTGCCAAACCTCGATCGCTTTTAGCCCGCTTGACAAACGAAGGAATCATTAAATCTAATTCTTGCTGCATCATCTGGCCGAGCGATCGCACTTCTTCATGCGGTGAAGCTGCCAGTTTTACTAATAAATATTCAAAGGCACGTCCGTTGCCAAACAAGCCCACGTTAGTTAGAGTAGCCATTGGCAATAAACCCCGTAACAAATCTAAAGTTTTGGCTTTAACAGCACTGTTATAAGCTCTTTCTGAAACATTCGGATCTGGTGGCGAGTTGGCTTTTACCCAACTTAAAAGCGGCTCGTAAAGACTGGTGTAAGTGTCAAATAAATTATCTAAGGTTGACTCGTAACGCCCAGCATGGCTAGAAGCCACGATCGATGGTTCGCGATAATAACGGTAGCGTCCGTTAACTTGTCGATCGAACGGCACGTATCTAGTCGATTTCTCTAAAGGAGAGATTCCTAACCGAGAGTCTTCAATAATTTTGGCGGCGATATTACTAATCCCCTCGCAAGCAATATGCGCCCCTCCTAGTTCTGCCACTGAGTCATCGCCGTAACCGATCAACACCCGATCGTAAAAAGCGATCGCCCGTTGAATTGCTAATAATTGCTCGCTATTACTCTCAAACGCGCCATTTCGTGTCTCTAGACTGCCGACGATGCCCCGAAAATCGGCTTCTGGCGCTTGGATGAACTCATCTAGCAATAGGCGGCGCAAACTTTTATCGCTGCGGCTATACCGCGAGAACAAAGCGCCCTTAATAACTTCTGGTAAATTGCGCAACCCAAAAACCGATCGCTCTCCATTAGTCACAAAGGGCTGTAGCAAACGCTCTTCATCTTCTGTTAGCGATTCTTCCCACGATTGAGTCATAAATACCTACAGCAAACTATTGACGAGCGGGAAAAGGCGATCGGCGATCGGGAAAGATGGTTCTACTCTTTGCTTTTTTCCATTTTTTTCTCTTTGAAACCCTACCATCTTTTCCTCTCTCTACACGCAACAGATCGTTGAATATACTTAGAATTATTAAATGCTTAATTGGCTATATATAAAATTTACCAGTGAGTTAAAGATATTTTAACTGACTTAGATCGCTCTGTCCGACGATCTGTAAAACGCTATAACTCATGTCTGGCAGGCATTATGGCGCTATCGTTGCGGACAAACCAGCGCTCGAAAAAATTTTTAACCGATTTGCGATCGCGGGTTAATTTTTGGGAACTCTACTACTAAGTCAGTATTTTCACGGAGAAGCGATCGCCAACTATACGTAGCTCCATTTAAATGGCTATATAGTTTTTTTAAGTTTTTAGCTTATTAGTTGTATGCAAATAAAAGCATAGAGATAATTAAGCTAATTAGCAAGTAATCGACAAACTCACCAGGTTTTAGTTAGAGGCAAAATTCCATGAAAATTAATAGTGTTCCCACGAGCGCGATCGTGTTGGGGACAGCTTTGGCTATGGCAACAGCTAGCCCCGCGCCAGCACACAACGCAGGACATGAGCACGGCGACGGACAAGAGGGCAAGCTAGCAAGTCAGGGAATGAAAAAGCTGGAACAGGGAGCCAATCCTAAAGCAGGCTTGCGTCGTTACAGTCCGAACTCTAGAGTCAGATCCTTGAATGGGGGTTCGCCCGACCAAGTCGGGCAGTGGTCGCCCATCATCGATATGCCCATAGTGCCAATCTTCATGGCCTTGCTACCTAACGGCAAAGTATTGATGTGGGACTCGGTTGGAGAACTACCGAATGAGAATTACCCCGAACAAACTACTACTCGCGCCGCCGTATGGGACCCCAACACCAACACCTCGGTACGCATAGACCTAAGCGGTTTCAACATCTTCTGCGCTGGTTTTGCCCATCTAGCAGACGGCAGAGTGTTTGTGGCTGGTGGCAACAAAAATGTCAACTTAGATGGGATTCGCCAAACTCACTTTTTCGACTTCAACACCAACAGTTGGTCGCGGGGGCCGGATATGGCTTACGAACGCTGGTATCCCTCAGTGGCAGCATTGCCTAATGGCGAACAGTTCGTGATGGGAGGCGGACCTAACACCCATGAGGTCTACCAAATCAACAACGTCATGCGGACTTTGACCACGGCTATCTTCGGGCATAACAGGGAATATCCGTTTATTCAAACTAACGTTGATGGTCGAGTGTTTTATGCCGGGCCGCGCCGCCAAATGCGAGCGATTAATACAGCCGGAACTGGTTCGTGGCAAGTATTTGGCAATCGCGACGGGATCGATCGCTCCTACGGCAGCTATGTCATGTATGGCATCGGCAGATTTTTGGTGGCCGGCGGTGGTTTGCCGCCGACCAATACGGCTCGGCTCGTCAACGTCAGCAGTGGCGCTCCAGCCTCTTATGCTACTGGCAATATGATTTATGCTCGCCGCCAACACAATCTCACCGTGCTGCCAAATGGCACCGTACTGGCTACGGGTGGTTTGAACAGTAATGCCTCGCTAGTCGATCTCAATGCTGGAGTATACGCGGCTGAAGTGTGGAATCCTGCCACTGGCGCTTGGCGGGAACTGGCCAGCGCCGAAGTTACCCGCCAATACCATTCTGTGGCCATGCTGCTGCCAGACGGCCGGGTATTGACGGGCGGCGGCGGGATCTGCCTTGACTGCCAAGCCGCAGGTTATTTGCGCAAAGATATCGAGATCTTCTCGCCGCCTTATCTCTTCAGACCAGATGGTTCCGGCGAGCTAGCCACCCGCCCCACTATTACCAGCGCTCCTACCGCCTTCACCTACAATCAGCCGTTGACGATTGACACCCCAGATGCAACTTCGATCGCTAGAGTGTCTCTAGTTCGCCTGGGAGCGCCTACCCACGGACAAGATCAAGGTCAGCGCCAGATCCCTTTGACTTTTAGCGCCTCCACTGGGCAGGTCAACGCCACTGCTCCAGCCAACGCTAACATCGCACCACCAGGCTACTATATGCTGTTTATCCTCAACAGCAGCGGCGTGCCCTCGGTGGCATCGATGGTACAGGTGCAAAGTAGCAGCCCTACAGGTAACAGCTTTGTTTCCACGGCCGTAGCTCGGCACAGCAATCGCTGTTTGGACGTGCCAAACGCCCAGTTAGTCGATGGGGTACAACTTCAGCAGTGGTCGTGCAACGGCGGTAATTCCCAGAATTTCCAATTCCGACCGATAGCGGGGACGACTAACACTTATAACCTCGTCAATGTCAACAGCAATAAATGCTTAGTCGTTCAAGGTGCTGCTCTCAGCGACGGGGCAAAAATACTTCAGAGCACTTGCGGCGGTAGCACCAACCAGCAGTTCCGCCTAGAGTCGATGGGCGATAGCTACTACAGGTTGGTAGCGGTTCACAGCAACAAATGTGCTGTCGTCGGTGGTGGTCCGACCGCTACAGGTGATGGAGCCAAGATCGTTCAGTGGACTTGCAACACCAACCCCAATCACCAATGGAGAATTACAATTCCGTAACCCTCTTTTGGTTTTTATATAATTATCAAGTTCTTTAACCAATCGATTTAGATATGAATAAAAACATATGGGATACTAGTTAAGATTAGCCGTTTCAGGAATCAAGCCACAACTGACGCACCCACCCTTTAATTATTTATGTAGAGGAAACATGAACATAGATGGTATTCCGGCGATCGGCAGTAGGATCGTGCTAGGAATAGCTTTAGCGATCGCAGTCGCTAGCCCAACACCAGCCCATGATGGAGGACATGAGCACGGCGACGGACAAGAAGGCAGGCTGGCCAGCATGGGGATGAAAAAGTTAGAAGCGACAGCCGATCCGAAAGCGGGCTTGCGTCGTTACGATCCGAATTCTAAAGTCATATCCTTAGTGCAGGGGCCTCCAGACCAGATCGGGCAGTGGTCGCCGATTATCAATGCGCCCCTGGTGCCCATCTTCACTGCCTTGTTACCTAACGGCAACGTGTTGATGTGGGATTCGGTAGAGGATCGACCAGTTAATGAGTACCCCGTCCACAATTCCACCCGCGCTGCCGTGTGGAATCCGATTACCAACACCTTCACAGACAAACCTGTTAGCGGTTACAACCTCTTTTGTGCTGGCTTCGTTCACCTAGCAGACGGCAAGTTATTAGTCGCTGGCGGTAACAAGGATGCCAGTTCGGCAGGCATTAAACAGACTCATTTTTTCGACTTCAACACCAATAGTTGGTCGCTGGGACCAAACATGAAATACGCGCGTTGGTATCCGTCATTGGCAGCATTACCCAATGGGGAGCAGGCGATCGTGGGAGGCGGACCTAGCATCCACGAAGTCTACCAAACTAATAACATCATCCGCGAGTTAACCAATGCCGTTTTTCCCCAACCCAGGTTGTATCCCTTCATTCAAACTAATGTCGATGGCAGAGTGTTGTATATCGGGCCAGATAAAGGAATGCGAGCGCTGACGACAGCGGGTACTGGTGCGTGGCAAGTATTTGGCGATCGAGACAACATCTATCGCTACTATGGCAGTTACGCCATGTATGATATCGGCAAATTTATAGTCACAGGAGGCAGTCCCGCTGGAACCCCAGCCAGCAAGAACGCCCGCCTGATTAACGCTACGAGCGGTACTCCAGTAGTTTCTAATACCTCTAACATGATTTACGGTCGTCGGCAACACAATCTCACCGTGCTGCCAGATGGTACCGTCCTAGCTACGGGCGGTTTGAGAAGTAATGCCTCAGTAGTCGATCTCAAGGCTGGAGTATACGCGGCTGAAGTGTGGAATCCTGCCACTGGCACTTGGCGAGAACTGGCCAGCGCCCAAGTTACCCGCCAATACCATTCTGTGGCCATGCTGCTGCCAGACGGTCGGGTGATGACGGGCGGCGGTGGGATCTGTGCTGCTTGCAAAACCGCAGGTTATTTACGCAAAGATATCGAGATCTTCTCGCCACCTTATCTCTTCAGACCGGGTGGTTCCGGGCAGCTAGCTACGCGCCCCACCATTACTACTGCCCCTACTACCGTCAATTACAATCAGCCGTTGACGATTAACACCCCAAATGGATCTGCCATTAGCAAGGTATCGATGATTCGTTTGGGAGCGCCTACCCACGGACAAGATCAAGGTCAACGCTATATTCCCTTGAGTTTTACTACCACCAGCGGACAGGTTAACGCTACTGCCCCAGCTAACGCTAACATCGCACCACCAGGCTACTATATGCTGTTTATCCTCAACAGCAGCGGCGTGCCCTCGGTGGCATCGATGGTACAGGTGCAAAGTAGCAGCCCTACAGGTAACAGCTTTGTTTCCACGGCCGTAGCTCGGCACAGCAATCGCTGTTTGGACGTGCCAAACGCCCAGTTAGTCGATGGGGTACAACTTCAGCAGTGGTCGTGCAACGGCGGTAATTCCCAGAATTTCCAATTCCGACCGATAGCGGGGACGACTAACACTTATAACCTCGTCAATGTCAACAGCAATAAATGCTTAGTCGTTCAAGGTGCTGCTCTCAGCGACGGGGCAAAAATACTTCAGAGCACTTGCGGCGGTAGCACCAACCAGCAGTTCCGCCTAGAGTCGATGGGCGATAGCTACTACAGGTTGGTAGCGGTTCACAGCAACAAATGTGCTGTCGTCGGTGGTGGTCCGACCGCTACAGGTGATGGAGCCAAGATCGTTCAGTGGACTTGCAACACCAACCCCAATCACCAATGGAGAATTACAATTCCGTAACCCTCTTTTGGTTTTTATATAATTATCAAGTTCTTTAACCAATCGATTTAGATATGAATAAAAACATATGGGATACTAGTTAAGATTAGCCGTTTCAGGAATCAAGCCACAACTGACGCACCCACCCTTTAATTATTTATGTAGAGGAAACATGAACATAGATGGTATTCCGGCGATCGGCAGTAGGATCGTGCTAGGAATAGCTTTAGCGATCGCAGTCGCTAGCCCAACACCAGCCCATGATGGAGGACATGAGCACGGCGACGGACAAGAAGGCAGGCTGGCCAGCATGGGGATGAAAAAGTTAGAAGCGACAGCCGATCCGAAAGCGGGCTTGCGTCGTTACGATCCGAATTCTAAAGTCATATCCTTAGTGCAGGGTCCTCCAGACCAGATCGGGCAGTGGTCGTCTATTATTAATGCTCCTCTCGTGCCGATTGCCAGCGCCCTACTACCTAACGGCAACGTGTTGATGTGGGATTCGGTAGGAGATCTACCAGTCGGGAGTTACCCCGTCCACAATTCCACCCGCGCTGCCGTGTGGAATCCGATTACCAACACCTTCACAGACAAACCTGTTAGCGGTTACAACCTCTTTTGTGCTGGCTTCGTTCACCTAGCAGACGGCAAATTATTCGTGGCTGGCGGTAACAAAAATGCTAATCAAGCAGGTATTCGCCAAACTCATTTCTTCAACTCCAGCACCAATACTTGGTCGCGGGGACCGGATATGGCATTTGAGCGCTGGTATCCTTCGCTAGCAGCTTTGCCCAATAGTGAAATATTCATCATGGGGGGCGGAACTAGTACCCACGAAGTCTACCAAACCAATAACATCATCCGCCGGTTAACTAATGCCGTCTTTGCCCAGCCCGAGCCGTCCAGGTTGTATCCCTTCATTCAAACTAATGTCGATGGCAGAGTGTTGTATATCGGGCCAGATAAAGGAATGCGAGCGCTGACGACAGCGGGTACTGGTGCGTGGCAAGTATTTGGCGATCGAGACAACATCTATCGCTACTACGCCAGTTACGCCATGTATGATATCGGCAAGTTTTTAATTACAGGAGGGGGTCCTGCTGGAACTCTAGCCAGCAAGAGCGCTCGCCTGATTGACGCTACGAGCGGTACTCCAGTAGTTTCTAATACCTCTAACATGATTTACGGTCGTCGGCAACACAATCTCACCGTGCTGCCAGATGGTACCGTCCTAGCTACGGGCGGTTTGACCAGCTACAACTCATTAGTCGATCTCAATGCTGCGGCATACGCGGCCGAGGTATGGAATCCCACCACGGGTACCTGGCGGGAACTGGCCAGCGCCCAAGTTGCCCGCCAATACCATTCTGTGGCCATGCTGCTGCCAGACGGTCGGGTGATGACGGGCGGCGGTGGGATCTGCGGTGCTTGCAAAACCGCAGGTTATTTACGCAAAGATATCGAGGTCTTCTCGCCACCTTATCTCTTCAGACCGGGTGGTTCCGGGCAGCTAGCTACGCGCCCCACCATTACTACTGCCCCTACTACCGTCAATTACAATCAACCCTTGATAATTAACACCCCAAATGGATCTGCCATTAGCAAGGTATCGATGATTCGTTTGGGCGCACCTACTCACAGCCAAGATCAAGGTCAACGCTTCATTCCCTTGAGTTTTACTACCACCAGCGGACAGGTTAACGCTACTGCCCCAGCTAACGCTAACATTGCACCACCGGGCTACTATATGCTGTTTATTCTCAGCAGCGGCGTGCCCTCAGTGGCATCGATGGTGCAGGTGCAAACCCGTAGTGCCACCACTTCTTTTATCTCCAGAGCGGTAGTGCGGCACAGCAACTTCTGTTTGAATGTGCCTGGAGGGCAGTTAACCAATGGGCTACAGCTTCAGCAGTCACCGTGCAACAACAGCAACGTTCAGAATTTCCGGTTCCAGCTAGTAGCTGGGACAACCAACGCTTATAACATCGTCAATGTTAGCACCAACAAATGTTTAGCCGTCCAATACGGAGATACTAGGGATGGGGCCCAACTGATTCAAAATATTTGTAATAACGACACTTTTCGGCAGTTCCGCTTGCAATCGATCGGTGGCGGTCAGTACAAGATAGTAGCAGTTCACAGCAACAAATGCTTTGACGTATCTGGTGGTTCCACCGCTCAAGGGGCAGGAATCGTTCAATCGACTTGCAGCACTGCTTTCTCTCAGCAGTGGAGAGTTTCGGTGCCCGCATCATAACGAGTATAGGCTTCGTCGCGCTCGATCGAGCGCGGCAGAGGCAACCCGTGCTTAACATCTCTCATAACTCAACTCCAAGGCAGGCAAGATGGCTACCTGACAAGAGTTATTGGAGGCTTATAGAGCGATCGCGTAAGCATCCCTAATGCCAGAGACTTTAGTAATCTCGTCTAAAATTCCTTCTGGTAAAGGGTCGTCTAGGCTCAGCACCATTACTGCTTCTCCCCGGATGATTTTGCGTCCCACCTGCATGCTGGCAATGTTGACGCTGTAGCTGCCCAGCAAGGAACCAATTTTGCCAATAATCCCCGGCATATCTCGGTGGAGGGTGAGCAGCATATTTTGGGTAGGGGCGACGCTAATGGGGAAATCATCGATGCTGGTGATGCGAATTTCTTCGCCTCCCAGTAAAGCGCCCGTTACCGAATGCTCTCCTAACGAACCTTTAGCCGATAGGTGCAGCGAGCCAGAATAGTCTCGAATTGAAGCATCTCTGGTTTCAACTACGTGAATGCCCCGCTCTTTAGCTTCGATGCTGGCGTTGACGTAATTTACCCGCTCTCGCAGGGCTGGAGACAGCAAACCTTTGAGGGCGGCGATCACTACTGGCTTGCTATCGTTATCGGCCAGATCTCCTTGCAAGCGGACGTTGAGATAGTCAACTCGCTTGCCCGATAACTGACCGACCATATTGCCCAAGATTTCTGCTAGTTGCAGGTAAGGTTTGAGCTTTTCGATCGCATCGGGGTAGAGTCCGGGAATGTTGACGGCAGAACGGGCGGGCAAGCCTAAGAGGACATCGCGGATTTGCTCGGCCACATCAATGGCGACGTTGACTTGAGCTTCAGCGGTGGAAGCGCCCAAGTGAGGAGTGAGGATGACTTCTTTGCCAAACGATCGCAAGGGCGACTCTCCTAGCGGTTCTTTTTCAAATACGTCCAAAGCCGCCCCAGCAATTTTGCCTTGTTGCAAAGCCTCGGCTATGGCTTCTTCGTCGATAATGCCGCCACGGGCGCAATTGACGATCCGCACCGTGGGTTTCATTTTGGCGAGGGCTTCAGCATTAATCAACCGAGCGGTTTCTGGAGTTTTGGGGACGTGGAGGCTGATATAGTCCGATTCCCGGAACAGCCAATCTAGATCGACCAAGCGGCAACCTAGCTGTTCTGCCCGTTCGGTAGAGATAAATGGGTCGTAGGCCAGCAATTTCATCCCCATGGCTTTAGCTACGGTGGCGACGTGAAACCCGATTTTGCCCAAACCCACTACGCCTAGAGTTTTTTTATAGACCTCTGCTCCCACGAATTTCTTCCGATCCCACTGATTATTTTTCACCGATTGGTTGGCTTCGGGGATGTGGCGAGAGAGAGAGAGCATCATCGCCACTGCGTGTTCGGCTGCCGCGATCGTATTGCCTTCGGGGGAGTTAACTACGACAATTCCTTGGCGAGTAGCTGCTGGCACATCGACGTTATCTACGCCCACGCCAGCGCGTCCGATAATTTTTAACTGCTTAGCCGCCTCAATAATTTCCTTGGTGACGCGGGTTTCCGAGCGAATCATCATCGCGTCGTATTCGGGGATAATTCGCACCAATTCTTCAGCTGGTAGCCCGGTATTGACATCTACTTGGGCGACTTGAGACAGGATTTCTATTCCGGCTCGATCGATCGGATCGCAAACAATAACCTTAGACATGATTGGCAGGTAAGTTGATAACAGCAGGGGAGGTTAGGGAAATGCAAAAGACGTAACAGTGCTACGCCTGGTAGCAAGGAAGCAAAAAATTGTCTTTCCGGCTTCATCTCCTCAACTACCGCAGTAGGTCATTTTAGCGGCAAAAGGATCTGAAGACTGCTAGAAGCAAGAATGTTTTTAATTTTCCCCTTCCTTCTGGCTGCTGTCAGCTTATCTAAGGATAAAATCAACAGACAATTGTAGTGGCACCGTCGAAAGAGCTAAGCGTCTCTGGCTGGCGATTGCTGTCGCTACTATGGGGTTAGTCAGTGTCAGCGGACAATCTGAAGCTGATGAATCTGCCAGTGGTTTACCATACTGTCAGATAAATTTAAAATCATCCCCTTGTAAGCACTCCCCCTATTCCTCCCATGGCTAGACTAGAACTGAACAGACTAGAGAAAAGCTACAGTCCTAAAGTTACCCCCGTCAAAGATATTAGCTTAAGCGTCGAAGACGGAGAATTTCTGACTTTACTGGGACCTTCTGGTTGCGGCAAATCGACGACTCTGCGCTTGATTGCTGGACTAGAAACGCCAACTAGCGGCCGGATTCTTTTAGGTAAGGAAAATATTACCTTTAAACGACCAGGCGATCGGCAAATGGCGATGGTGTTTCAAAGCTATGCTCTGTATCCCCACATGACAGTTTACGAAAATCTCGCCTCTGGGCTGAAGCTGAAAAAAATGCCCAGTGCCGAAATTAAAGAGCGAGTTTCTCAAGTCGCAGGACTTTTAGGATTAGCAGATTTAATGCGCCGCAAACCAGGACAACTTTCTGGGGGACAGCGCCAGCGGGTGGCAGTCGGCCGGGCCTTGGTGCGTCGCGCTCGAGCGTACTTGCTAGACGAACCGTTAAGCAACCTAGACGCACTACTGCGGGAACGAGTTCGCGGCGAAATCAAACAAATATTTGCTACTCAGAATGTCCCAGTAGTTTACGTCACTCACGATCAGACGGAAGCGATGACCCTTTCGACTAAAGTTGCCGTCCTCAACGATGGCTACGTCCAGCAACTCGATCCGCCCGATCGCATTTACAACCATCCCGCTAATTTATTTGTCGCCCAATTTGTGGGCAGTCCCCAAATGAATTTGCTGACTCTAAACTGTCAGGGGCGTTCTGCCTTACTGGGCGAAGCCAAAATTCCGCTGCCAGAAATGCCAACCCTGCCCGATCGAATCGTATTGGGTATCCGTCCAGAAAACGTCCGCTTGGCGCGATCGAGTGATGAAGTGGCAGTAAGGGGGCGAGTGTATTTGGTGGAAAATTTAGGGATGCACAACTTAGCCAGCGTGGAGATTAACAGTTCTGATTTTCAACCCTTCACCCTGCGGGCTTTGTTACCTACAAACCAAAACTGGAGCGAGGAAGAAATATCGTTAGTATTACCTCCTCAAGATATTCACTGGTTCAATGCCGAATCGGGCAATGCTATTTTCGGGCAGTAAGGATTGCCAAAAATGAAAAATGTTTTGATAACAGGTTCGTCAGCAGGGATTGGTAAAGCCACAGCCAAACTATTTGCCACCAAGGGCTGGCAAGTAGCAGCAACGATGAGGAAACCAGATCGAGAAAAAGACTTGATAACATTCAACAATATCAAGCTCTATCGACTGGATGTAACTGACTCAGAGCAAGCTGTATTTGATGTTGTCAACGGCATTTTGAGCGATCGCGGACAGATCGACGTGCTGGTAAATAATGCCGGGATAGGTATCTTTGGAGCCTTTGAAGCCACTAGTTTTGAGTTAATTCAGCAGCAGTTTGATACTAACGTATTTGGTTTGATGCGAGTTACGAAAGCGATTTTACCCGATTTCCGAAAGCGTCGTGCAGGAACGATCGTCAACGTTTCATCAGGTGTCGGGCGCTTTGCCTTGCCGATGCAAAGTTTGTATAATTCTGCCAAATTTGCGATCGAGGGTTTTTCCGAGTCTTTGCAATACGAACTAAGCTCGCTTGGCATTCGAGTTAAAATCGTCGAACCAGGCAATATTAAGACAGATTTCTTTAAATCGTTAACCGTTGCTGAAACTAAGGAACTAACAGATTACCAAGCCTATCAAAAGCAAGTCATCGGTAGTCTTTCCCAATTAGACGATCGCGGTTCTACACCTGAGATGGTAGCAGAATTAATCTATCGTGCCGCCAACGATCCATCACCACAATTGCGATATCCTGCCGGAAAAGATGTTTCGCTCTTTCTCAGACTTAGGAAGCTGCTACCCGATAGTTTGTTCTTTAAAATAGTTCGCGATCGCCTAGAAAAATAGCTAGCAAGGATTCGGAGTTCAAAATTGCGGTTTCAACCATCACAATCAAGTTTTTTCATGCTCGCTCAAACCGTTTGTTAATTTCATTCCAATTAACAACATTCCACCAGGCATTCAAATAATCGGCCCGACGATTTTGATATTTGAGGTAGTAGGCGTGTTCCCAGACATCGTTTCCCATAATGGGATCTAAGCCATCGATTATCGGGCTATCTTGGTTGGCTGTACTCGTCACTAGTAATTTACCTTCTGAGTTACGAACTAGCCAAGCCCAACCGCTACCAAAGCGTTTATTTCCGGCTTCATTAAACTGCTGTTGGAACTTTTCAAAACTGCCGAAATCTTTTTCAATTGCCCGTGCGATCGCACCTTGAGGTTTTCCACCCCCATTCGGACTCATGATTTGCCAAAACATTGTATGGTTGACATGACCGCCGCCGTTATTCCGCACTGTGAGGCGAATATCTTGGGGAACGCTATCGAGACTACGTAGTAATTCTTCAGCACTTTTACCTTTCAGTTCTGGATGTTTCTTAATGGCTTCATTCAGATTTTTGACATAGGTAGCATGATGCTTGTCGTGATGAAACCTCATGGTTCTCTCATCAATATGCGGTTCTAGAGCGCCGTACTTATAAGGTAGAGGTGGCAGTTGAAAAGACTCTTTTTGTTGGCTGCTTTGAGCCAGTTCGTCAGCACGAGCAACTGGTAAGTTTCCTAAAGTAGCTGCACCTACAGTTCCGCCTAATAAAACTAATAAATGACGGCGATTAATACTCATAATTTCACATCCATTTGTAGAAAAATAGAGGGAGAGGGAACAGGGAAAAGAGAGAGAATTATAACTGGAAACTCCGAACTCCGTTGGCGCAGCCTGCGCTCGGCGCATACTCCGAATTCCGAATTCTTCCTTGGGCTAATCGAGCGCGGGTTTGAACGGCTAATTCGGTTTCGGTGCGATCGATCTCATCCAATCGATTTAATATTTGTTCGTAGAGATCGCTTTGGCGGCTTGAAGTTTCAGACGCTAGAGATTCCAAACCTGAAACTGCCGCATAGCGCACCACCCATTCGGGATCTTGGGTAGCGAGCAACAAAGCGTTGAAAGCTCTGATTTGATTTTCGGGAACCTCTGAAGAATTCATTTTTTCCCAGCGGATGGAGCCTAAACCTTTGGCAGCGGCTCGCCGAACGCTCAAAGCAAAGTCTGTTTCTACCGTTTCGATCAAGATCTCTAAGGCACGCGGATCGCCAATTCCAGCTAATGCTCGGATTGCCCAAGCCCTAGCACCGTAATTGTAACCGTCAAGCTCGTCGAGTAAAGGTCGTACTGCTGGTTCGCCCAAGGCAATTAAGCCGTCTACGGCTGCTACTGCGGCTCCGGGGTTATTGTAGCCGAGAATTTCAATTAAAGTGGCGATCGCGTCTTCTCGACAGGCAGCAGCTAGCGCTCTTACTGCGTCTAACAAACGATCGCTAGAATCGGCGATTTCTATAGCTTGAATCAGTTCTTTGGTGTCAGTCACGATCCTCATGCCCCATGCCCTATGCCCTATGCCCCTCACCAAAAGCGATCGATCGGAAAATTAAATTTTAAGTATTGTTAACCTTCCATGATAAGATCGGCCTAGACCTCTGACGTTCAACTCAAATTAAAGTCTCGTGAACTTGTCAGACAAATCGCAAGAAACCACGCCGCTGCCAGAGAACTCCTCAGCGGCAGATGGGCCCGCATCGGCACCATCTGACTCAATGCCAGAGTTCTATCAGTTACAACAGCAGTTGTTGCTTTCTACCCTGGCAATGACGGGGATAATTTTTATCTCCGTATGGATTTTTTACTCTGCTGACATCGCTCTAAATTATTTGCTTGGAGCGTGCACAGGTGTGGTTTACTTGAAAATGTTGGCTAGAAGCGTCGAGAGGTTAGGAAGACAAACTCCGAAATTGGGTAAATCTCAGATAGCAGTTTTTATTGGCTTGATTATAGTAGCAAGCAAATGGAATCAGCTACACATTCTACCCATTTTTTTAGGATTTCTAACTTACAAAGCCGCAATCTTTGCCTACATGCTTCAATTGACGTTCTTACCTAAGTCTAAATAGGTTAGATACGTTGAAATACTATACTCCTAGCTTCACCTCCATGAAGCAGGTAATCTAATGGGAAAAAATGCTCAGCGGCTTCAACACGTTTAACACTTTTACCCTTGCCAAACTAGAAGTAGGCCAGCATTTTTACTGGCATATTGGCAATCTTAAAGTTCACGGGCAGGTCTTTCTCACTTCTTGGTTTGTAATTGGCATTCTAGTAATAGCTTCCCTAGCTGCTACTAAAAACATCCAAAGAATTCCTAGTGGCATCCAAAATTTTATGGAATACGCCTTAGAATTCATTCGGGATTTGGCTAAAAGCCAGTTAGGAGAAAAAGATTACCGTCCGTGGGTACCATTTATTGGTACATTGTTTTTGTTTATCTTCGTATCGAATTGGTCGGGCGCTCTCTTACCTTGGAAATTACTTAAAATTCCTGAAGGCGAATTAGCAGCACCTACTAATGATATCAATACGACGGTGGCCTTTGCCTTGCTAACTTCTTTGGCATACTTTTACGCTGGTTTTAGAAAGCGGGGTTTAGGTTACTTTAAAAAGTACGTAGAGCCAACGCCAATTCTATTACCAATTGCGATTCTAGAAGATTTTACTAAGCCTCTTTCCCTGAGTTTCCGTCTGTTTGGCAACATTCTGGCGGACGAACTAGTGGTAGCAGTCTTAGTTTTACTGATTCCTCTGTTTATTCCTCTACCAGTAATGGCTTTGGGACTGTTTACAAGTGCCATCCAAGCCTTAGTTTTTGCCACTCTAGCCGCTGCTTACATTCATGAAGCGATGGAAGGGCATGGTGGAGATGAGCATGAGGAACATTCTTAAGGAGAGAATACAGAAGTTCAGGAGTTCAGGAGTTCAGAACGTAGAGCCGTTGCATACAACGTCTCGCGTCTGGAGTTTAGAAGGTTCGGAAGTTTGGACTATGATGAATTCCTGGCAACTGACAAAATATAATTTCAGGTGCTTTGCTTGAGATTAGGGTTACAATTCCTACCTCAAAGTTATTCTGAACTCCTGAACTCCTTTATTCTGAACTCCTTTTCCTGTAATTTAGTACATGGTCAGTATTACCTCTGACTGTTAACTAACTGTATCTCGCTCGTTTTGTAATCAAAGTAAGGAAATTTGTCATGGAACCAATAGTTGCTGCTGCTTCGGTGTTAGGTGCTGGTTTAGCCATTGGCTTGGGTGCCATTGGTTCTGGGATTGGTCAAGGAACAGCAGCAGGTGAAGCCGTAGCTGGGATTGCTCGTCAACCAGAAGCTGAAGGAAAAATCCGCGCCACTTTGCTGTTAACTTTGGCGTTCATGGAATCCCTGACCATTTACGGTTTGGTTATCGCCCTGGTGTTGCTATTCGCTAACCCATTCGGCTAAAAAAACAAATGTAGAGACGTTGCATGGTTCGGCAGAGCTACCCAACAGCAACGTCTCTACATCGTGGGTGCGATCGACGTTTTCTAGTTACTGGTGGGATCGATAAAAAATGTTTGATTTCGATGCTACGTTGCCATTGATGGCAGTGCAGTTTTTGCTATTAGCAGTCGTATTGAATGCTATCTTTTATAAGCCCCTGACCAAAGCGATTGAAGATCGCGAAGATTACATTCGGAAAACCGAAAATGAAGCTCGCGATCGCTTGTCGAAGGCTGAAAGTTTAGCCAAACAATATGAAGAGCAATTAGCAGAAACCCGCCGACAATCTCAGGCGATTGTTGCTGCTGCCCAAGCTGAAGCCCAAAAAATTTCCGCTCAGAAAATTGCTGAGGCTCAAAGAGAGGCTCAGGTAAAACGAGAAGAAGCGGCTAAAGAAATAGACCAACAAAAACAAACAGCGATGCAATCGTTGGAACAACAAGTTGATGCCCTCAGCCGCCAAATCTTAGATAAACTTCTGGTCGGTTCGGCCTAAATTACAGCCTAATTCCCCAAGCTGTTAGATAATTCATCCTTCATCCTTCCACTGTCGGGCATCATGAGTAATTTTTTATTACTAGCTACGGAGTCTCACGCAGAAGGTGGTTTCGGTCTGAACCTAGACATCTTTGAAACCAACGTCATTAACCTCGCCATTCTGGTCGGAGTACTCTTTTATTTCGGACGTAACATCGTTAGCAACATCATGAGCGAACGGCGATCGAAAATTGCCGAGGCCATTCAAGAAGCAGAAAAGCGCCAAAAAGAGGCCGCAGGAGCCTTAGCCGACGAGCAAGGCAAACTAGCCCAAGCCCAAGCTGAAGCCGAAAGAATTCGCCAAGCAGCCGCAGAAAGTGCTAAAGCTGCTAGAGAGTCGATTTTAGCCAAAGCCGATCGCGATGTCGAGCGGTTAAAAGAAGTTGCTAGCCAAGATATGAATACAGAAAGAGATCGCGCGATTGCCGAACTCCGCCAGCGAGTTGCTGCCATGGCAATGCAGCGGGCAGAATCGCAACTGCGATCGCAATTAGACGCAGCGGCGCAACAAAGATCGATCGATCGCAGCATCGCCAGCATTAGGGGGTAAAAGATGAAAGGTAGTGTCGTCAGCGGCGAAATTCTAGAACCATACGCTGAAGCCCTGATGTCAGTGGCGCAGTCTCAAAACCTATTAGACAAGTTTGGCGAAGACGTTCGCGCTTTGTTGGGTTTGTTAGAAACCTCGCCAGATTTAGAGCAATTTCTGGGCAACCCAGTGGTAAAGCCAGAAGCGAAAAAAGCCGTGTTGCAGCAGGTAGCGGGAGAGCAAATTCACCCGTACATGGTGAACTTTTTAAAGCTATTGGTAGATCGGCGGCGTATCCTCTTTTTAGAAGGGATTTGCCAGCAATTTCAAGTGCTGTTGCGCCAACTCAACAAAACCGTACTGGCAGAAGTGACCTCAGCGGTAGAACTGACGGACGAGCAAAAAAACGCGATCGCCGCCAAAGTTAGAGAACTTAGCAGCGCCGAACGAGTAGAACTCGATACCAAAATCGACCCAGAGCTAATTGGGGGTGTCATCATCAAGATCGGCTCTCAGGTACTCGATACTAGCTTGCGAGGACAACTGCGGCGAATCGGTATCGCCCTGACTTCAGGATAGTTATCAAGTCAAAAGTCAAAAGTCAAAAGTCAAAACGAACAAATGACCGCTGACCGCTGACCAAAAAATCGGTTTCAAGGCTACCCTCTCAAGGCGAAGCCAATCCAAAATCCAAAATCTAAAATCCAAAATCGATTCTCATGATTAGCATCAGACCAGACGAAATTAGCAGTATTATTCGGCAACAAATCGAACAATACGACCAAGCAGTTGCAGTTTCTAACGTTGGCACCGTATTGCAAGTAGGCGACGGTATCGCTCGGATTTACGGTCTAGATAAGGCTATGGCGAGCGAACTATTAGAGTTTGAAGACGGTACTATTGGCATTGCCCTCAACTTAGAAGAAGACAACGTGGGCGCGGTGCTAATGGGTGAGGGAAGAGAAATCCAAGAAGGTAGCACAGTTAAAGCTACTGGTAAAATCGCTCAAGTGCCCGTAGGTGAAGCGATGATCGGTCGGGTAGTAGATGCCCTCGGTCGTGCCATCGATGGTAAAGGAGACATCAACACCTCTGAAAGCCGTCTGATCGAATCTCCAGCACCAGGGATCGTCGCCCGCCGCTCGGTTTACGAACCCCTGCAAACCGGGATTACTGCCATCGATGCCATGATTCCCGTCGGCCGGGGCCAGCGGGAGCTAATCATCGGCGATAGACAAACTGGTAAAACCGCGATCGCGGTCGATACGATCATCAACCAGAAAGAAGAAAACGTCATCTGCGTTTACGTCGCGATCGGTCAAAAGGCTTCTACCGTCGCTCAAGTAGTGGGCGTGTTGCAAGAAGCTGGAGCGATGGATTATACGATCGTCGTCGCTGCTAACGCCAACGAGCCAGCCACCCTGCAATATTTGGCTCCTTATACTGGTGCTACCCTGGCAGAATACTTTATGTACAAGGGCAAGCCCACATTGGTGATCTACGACGACCTTTCCAAGCAAGCCCAAGCTTATCGCCAGATGTCCTTACTGCTGCGCCGTCCGCCAGGTCGCGAAGCCTATCCTGGAGACGTGTTCTATCTCCACTCTCGCTTGTTGGAACGGGCAGCCAAACTGAGTACCGAATTGGGTGAAGGCAGCATGACCGCCCTGCCAATTATCGAAACTCAAGCTGGTGACGTATCCGCTTACATTCCTACCAACGTGATTTCGATCACCGACGGTCAGATCTTCTTGTCGGCTGACTTATTCAACTCTGGCTTGCGCCCAGCCATCAACCCAGGTATTTCCGTGTCTCGCGTCGGTTCTGCCGCTCAAACCAAGGCGATGAAACAAGTGGCAGGGAAATTAAAGTTAGAACTGGCACAATTCGACGACTTACAAGCGTTCGCGCAGTTTGCCTCCGACTTGGATAAAGCTACCCAAGACCAGTTAGCACGCGGTCAACGCCTGCGGGAAATCTTGAAACAACCTCAGTACAACCCCTTATCTGTAGCCGAACAAGTAGCAGTGGTGTACGCCGGACTGAACGGTTACTTGGATGACATCCCGGTAGAAAAAGTCGCTCCCTTTGCCAGGGGCCTGCGGGATTACTTGAAAACCAGCAAGCCCAAGTATATCGAGTCAGTCAAAAATGACACCAAAGCTGCCAAACAGCAAGGCATGGTTGGAGATACTGAAAGCGTACTCAAAGAAGCGATCGTCGAGTACAAAAAGACCTTCTTAGCCACCGCGTAACCAAAGGAATCAGATTTCAGGAGAAATTCTGTAGGGGCGCAAAGCATTGATGCGCGTCAACTTAACGGTCAAATGCCTCATCCGTCAGGGGTTGAAAACCCCACACCGAGTAGCTAAAGTCCTCTAAAGAGGACTCAAATCCAGTAGATTTAGTCCATTTCAATGGACTTGCACTATTAGCCAGGGGTTTTGAACCCCTGGCGGGGATGGGTGAAATTCAGGATGCACAAAGCGCCTCTAGCTCTAAATTGATACCAACGAAAGCCTTGCGCCCTTACTCCTGAACTTCTGAACTTCTGAACTTCTGAATTCTCAAAAAAATTATGGCAAATCTGAAACTCATTCGCGATCGCATTCAGTCGGTCAAGAACACCAAAAAAATCACTGAAGCCATGCGCCTCGTGGCTGCGGCTAAAGTGCGACGCGCTCAAGAACAGGTCATCGCTACTCGTCCCTTTGCCGACAGGCTGGCACAAGTGCTTTACGGATTGCAAAATCGCTTGCAGTTTGAAGAAGCCAACCTGCCCTTGCTACGGCAAAGAGAAGTCAAAGCTGTCGGATTGTTGGTAGTTACAGGCGATCGCGGCCTTTGCGGGGCATATAATAGCAACGTCATTCGGCGGGCGGAAAATCGCGCCAAGGAAATTAAGGCTGAAGGCAAAGATTATAAGTATGTACTCGTAGGACGCAAAGCGATTCAGTATTTCCAACGTCGTAATCAGCCTATAGATGCTACTTATACTGGCTTAGAGCAAATCCCGACCTCAGCCGAAGCCTCCAAAATCGCTGACGAACTGCTATCTTTGTTCCTCTCAGACACGGTAGACCGGATCGAGTTGGTCTATACCAAGTTTGTCTCGCTGATCAGTTCTCGCCCGGTAGTGCAAACCCTGTTGCCTTTAACCTCCCAAGGGTTAGAAGCTACTGACGACGAGATCTTTCGGTTGACGACTCGCGGTGGCGAGTTTGAAGTCACGCGCGAGAAAGTCGCCAGTCAACAAATGCGGGCCCTGCCCAACGACATGATTTTCGAGCAAAATCCGGTGCAAATTCTGGATGCTCTCTTGCCGTTATATCTCAATAACCAGTTGCTACGGGCATTACAAGAGTCAGCCGCCAGCGAACTAGCTGCCAGGATGACAGCAATGAACAACGCTAGCGACAACGCTAAAGAATTGATTAGCGGTCTGACGCTTTCTTACAACAAAGCTAGGCAAGCTGCCATCACCCAAGAACTGCTGGAAGTGGTCGGTGGTGCTGAAGCGTTGCAGGGTTAGATTAACCTGAGTTCGGAATTCGGAGGAACGGAGTTCGCCGTTAGGCAGATTTTTTGACTAACGCTCGCTCTAACCTACTAATTACGTTTCAATCGTTAGTTTAGCTTTCATTCCTAATTAAAAGCGTCTGGGATTCCAGGCGCTTTTTGCGTAGCCGTGCAGAGTAACCTTAACTATGACTTGCCACCCTTGCGACCGATTTCAGACATATGTTCCCGGTCTTGGCTGACAGTTTCGCCACCTTTGCGACCGATTTCAGACATATGTTCGCTATCTTGACTGACAGATTGGCCACCTTTTTGTCCGGCTTCTTTGGCTTCTTCAGAGGTGAATTCGTGAGCGGTTCCCTTTTCGTGGGCAGCTTTTCCACCTTGGCTGGCAATCTCCCGTTGTTTGTCTTCGTCCATTGACGCGAAGCCGCGTTTGCTTGTATCTGCCATAACTCTAGCTCCTTTTTTATTAAGCTGTTTGAACGAACCAGCTTATGCTAGAAAAATACCAGCAGTGCGATCGTCAACCTAGAGATTCATCTATCTAAGTGGCTTTGTCCGTCATTTGGCGGATAATCGATTTACTCGATCGAGAGGCGATTTCTTTTCCTCATGGAGGAAGCAATACGTGCTGCCCACAGGCTAGCCAACGCGCCTATTAATTACTAATCCCATTAAAGCCGCATGGGGCATAGGTAAGATCTACCCATGCCCTTTGCCCTTTGCCCTTTGCCCTGCTATATATGAATGCCACACTCAGTCTTACCAGTTCCTCGCCAACGACCGGAACGTTCGTCTTCTCCTTCTCCAATCACAGTAGTTAGCGGTTCGTCGCCAATGCTGGGATAGCCGCGATCGTGCAGGGGGTTGTAGATGACATCATGCTCGAAGACGTAAGCCCAACTTTCTTTCCGCGTCCAGGTAGTTAGAGGATTGACCTTAATCCGGCCGTTAGCATCTCGCTCGAATACTGGCATATTAGCGCGAGTCACGGCTTGGTCGCGACGGCGGCCGGTAATCCAAGCGACGGTTTCCAACTCAGCCAAACCTCTTTGCAGGGGTTCGATTTTAGTAATTTGGTGGAATTGAGCGACATCCTTTTCCCATAAAGCCTCACCGTATTGCTTAGCAAACGCTTCGCGTGAATCGACATCGGGAACTCGGTAAACTTGCAGATCGAGATGATAGATACTTTTAGCTCTAGCAACTAGTTCCAGGGTTTCGGGAAAGTGGTGTAGGGTATCGAGAAACAGCACTGGCAATGGTGTTGTCGGTTGAAGATCGCGGTAGAGCAGATCGGTAATTACCATGTCATCGACATTAAAGGCGCTGGTCTGCACGAAGCCAGTAGGAATATTCTCAACACACCAGCGTAGAATCTCTCTGGGAGAAGCGATATTAAATTTCTTATTGAGCAACTCCAGGTTCAGGTTAGGCAATTGAACTGTAGATTCTCTGGCTTGGATCATGAGAGTTTGAGGATTAGTGTTTCCAAATCTTTAGACACTTTCAATTTTACCTCGACGAGAACCCAGCAATGTACTTTAACAGGAATACAGGAGTTCAGAAAATAACGGACTGGCAAGGCAAGGTCTTATAATAGGGTAGTATTTTAGGCGAGTTATTTAAGCACCTTAAAATAAAACCAACTATGATTCAAGCTAAATTCAGCTTAGAAAAATCTCACGTTCAATTTTTGAATCAATTCAAGCTTTACGGATTCAAGGACAAGAGCGAAATAGTCAGAATTGCTCTGGGTCGGTTACAAAGGGAATTAGAGCGACAAAGCTTGGAAGAGTCAGCAGCACTTTATGCCCAAATTTACGAAGAGGATGCTGAAATTAAAGAGCTAACCGAGTCTGCTCTTTTGGAGTGGCCGGAATGAACCCACTCAAGCGAGGGACGATCGTTGATGTCGATCTCGATCCTACTAAAGGTTCAGAGACAGGTAAGATTCGACCGGCGATCGTTGTCACTAACGATATATATAACGATCGAGTTCCTGTGATTCAGGTCGTACCAATTACCGAGTGGAGCGACAAAAAAGCCAAAATTAAAACCAACGTATCGATCTCTCCTTCGTCTCTCAACGGGCTGACTAAGAAATCGATCGCCGACTGTTTGCAAACTCGCCCGATCGATCGCCGAGTGCGGTTAATTGCCATTCGCGGTCAGATGGAGCCAGAAATTATGGTCGAGATCGATAAAGCCTTAAGAATTGTGTTCGATTTATCCTCATCATCTTTAAACTCAGAATGCGATTAATTTTATACGGCAAGCCTGGTTGCCATCTGTGCGAAGGGTTGCAAGAAAAACTAGAGCAGATCGTCCAGATGCACCAAGACGCATCTTTAGAAGTGCGAGATATTACCAGCCGCGAGGATTGGTGGCAAAATTATCAATACGAGATTCCAGTGCTGTGCCTGCAAGTTGGCGACAAAGAAGAACAGATCCCGCGTCCTTCTCCTCGTGCTACAGTGCAGCAGTTGGAGCGATCGCTACAGAAATATCGGCCGACAAACGATTAAAAATACCCGAAACATAAATTGTGTTAGGAGTTGAGATGAAGTTAGGCGAGTTACTAGCAAAGGTTCCCGATTTAGAATTGCCCGATGGTGCGGCTTTAGATGTAGAAGTGAAGGGGTTGACCACCAATTCTCACAGCAGCAATCCGGGAGATTTGTTTATCGGGATGCCAGGAACGCGAGTCGATGGCGGAGAATTTTGGCCGGGAGCGATCGCTTCTGGAGCGGTGGCAGCTTTAATTTCTCCAGCAGCAGCCCAGAAGACAAAAGAGCAAAAGAGCAAGCATTGTATCGTTGTCGCTTCAGATCCGATCGCCGCTAGCGCCCAGTTAGCAGCCGCTTTCTATGGCTATCCCGCCCAGCAGATGAAAACCATCGGCGTGACTGGAACTAACGGCAAGACTACCACTACTCACCTAATCGAATTTCTGCTCGATCGCGCCCAGTTACCCACGGCTTTGCTAGGAACCTTATACGCCCGCTGGCCGGGCTATCAGCAAGTGGCGGCTCACACCACCCCCTTCGCGGTGGAATTGCAAAAGCAGCTAGCTGAAGCTTACTCGGCCGGAAGCAAAATGGCAGTGATGGAAGTCAGTTCCCACGCCTTAGCTCAAGGACGGGTGCGGGAATGTCGGTTTGAAGTGGCAGTGTTTACCAATTTGACTCAAGATCATTTAGACTACCACCGCGACATGGAAGACTACTTTGCTGCTAAAGCCCTGCTGTTTAATAATGACTACCTGCAAGGGCGAGCAATTATTAACCTAGACGATCCTTACGGACAGAAATTAATTGCCCAATTGAATTCGAGCCAGGTATGGAGTTATAGCGTTAATAACTCTCAAGCCGATTTGTTTTGTAGCGACTTGAATTACACTCCTACGGGTGTCAGCGGCAAACTGCATACCCCAGTTGGCCAGATGGCTTTTTCCTCTCCCTTAGTCGGGCAGTACAATCTGGCAAATTTACTGGCAGCAGTGGGCACAGTCATACATCTCGGCTTAGATTTACCAGGGGCAGTAGCAGCCCTATCCGAGTTCCCCGGCGTACCCGGACGGATGGAGCAAGTCAAAGTTAGTCCCCAACAAGATATTAGCGTCATCGTCGATTACGCCCACACCCCAGATAGCTTAGAAAACTTACTGAAAGCCGCCCGACCTTTTATTCCAGGAGAGATGATTTGCGTCTTCGGTTGTGGAGGCGATCGCGATCGCACCAAACGTCCGAAAATGGGAGAAATCGCCGCTCGATTAGCCGATCGAGTAGTCGTCACCTCCGATAACCCCCGCACCGAAGACCCAGAAAAGATTTTGCAAGATATCTTGACGGGCATCCCAGAAACGGTCAAACCTGAAGTTATGGGCGATCGGGCAACTGCCATTCGCACGGCGATCGTTAACGCCAAACCAGGCGATGGGGTACTGATTGCTGGGAAAGGTCACGAAGACTATCAAATTTTAGGAACTGAAAAAATTCACTTTGACGATCGAGAACAAGCACGAGAGGCGTTAGAAATGAGAAGAGGTAATAGGTAATAGCAATTAACACTTTAAGTATCTGAGGAGAATCAACGATCTACGGCTATTCCTATGCCCCATGCCCCATGCCCCGGCCTCGACTTATATCGTTAATCTTGCCTACCTACTTATATGGATATATCTCTTTACCAGCTAGCTAAGGCTAGCGAACCGCCAACTCAACCTTTAATAATCAGTCCTGCTACGCTGAAATCTTCGATCGAGTCATCGTTGGAGGTTTTGAGCCGCCAAAAAACTGCTGCGACGTTATGGGTAAAACTCCCCGCTGGGGAGGTTTGGCAGTCAGATATCAAGCATTACCAGCAGCAAGCAACAGGACCGCAGACGATCTATATCTGCCAGAACGAGCCAACTTTGAGCGCCGAATGGTCATCTCTGTCTACAGATAGTTCTCGAATTTTGCCGCTGCCATTGATGGCTGACAACCAATTAAAAGGGGAGTATTTTTGGCTCTGGTTGTCGGCTAACTTTATCGGGGTAATTGTGGCTCAACGCGCCCCAAGTGGAGGTAGCACCAATAAAAAACTACTAATGGAGACAGTTTGTGCTTTTGACCTACCAACGGTACGGCGAGTTCTGGGAGGACTCAAACAGGCGATCTCCGATTTACCTGCTGACGTACCCGAGATTGATACTTGGGAAGAGTTACTTTCAGAAGTATCCCCTGCTTCTGAGACGCTGTTTCAGGTGCTAATCGACCAATTGCAGCGCCAAGAAGAAATCAGACGACCTGCCAGCAAAGAAAAAGAGCCTGATGAAGTTGCTGCTGTAAAATCGGAAAAAGAGGAAGGAGAGACATCCATAGGCCTCGACGAGAAATTTTTCTACCGTGTAGTTCAAGAACTGCGGACACCACTAACTAATATGAAAACCGCGATGAAACTACTCGAATCAGAACAAATCAAACCAGCACAGCGCCAAAGATACTTGCAATTGCTGCACACCGAATGCGATCGCCAAAATTCCTTACTCACTGGCTTCCAAGAACTGCTGCAATTAGCTGATTCTACCCAGCAAGAATCTTTTCAACCTTTGAAGGTGAGCGATATTATTCCGGCGATCGTTAGCACCTATCAACCTCTAGCCCAAGAAAAAGGCGTATTTTTAGGCTACACCGTGCCCGATCGAATTCCTGCGGTTTATTGCTCGGAAACTTGGCTCAAGCAAATTGCGATCGCTTTACTACACAACAGCATTAAATTCACTCCCGAACGCGGCAAGGTTTCCGTGTGGGCCAGGGAACAGGGGGAATATATCGAGCTAGAATTCCGCGATAGCGGAATAGGCATTCCTATGGGCGAAATTCCCAAAATTTTCGAGCCGTTTTATCGAGTTCGCACTCCTACCAATGAAGAAGTAGCTGGGGCAGGCTTAGGCTTAACGATCGTCCAACAAATACTGCAACGCTGCGGCGGCTCTGTGAACGTTAACAGCAAACAGGGTATGGGTTCTAGCTTTAAAGTGTTACTGCCCGTCCACCAGCCTTGAGGGAGAGGGGGAGATGGAGAGATGGGGAGATGGGGAGATGGGGAGATGGGGAGAGGGGGAGATGGGGAGATGGGGAGATGGGGAGATAGGGAGATGGGGAGATGGGGAGAAGAGTAACAACTGACAACTAACAATTGACATCCGAACTCCTATACTCCTACACTTCTGAACTTGTGGCTTAGGCCATATTGGTTTCAATTGCCCAACGAGCTAATTCAGTGCGGTTGTTGAGTCCGGTTTTGCCTAACATATTAGAGACGTGGCTTTCGATCGTGCGTTGACTTACCTTCATCGTCTCGGCAATCTGGCGGTTGCCTAAACCTTGCGCTAGCAACTGCACTACTTTGAGTTCTGTCGGCGTTAGCTCGACAGAAGACGGCACCTGAATTTTAGGGGAAACTTTGGTAGGTTTGCTGGGGTGCTGCATCATCCGAGACGATTGCCTCAGAGAAGATTCTACTTGCGCCACCAATTCTTCTGGTTCAAATGGTTTCACCATGTAGACATCTGCCCCAGTGTTGAGTCCTCTAACTCGATCTTGGCTTTGCCCCTTGGCTGAGAGAAAGAGTACGGGAATCCAACTGTAACGAGCGTCTTGCCTGATTTGTTCGACAAAGGTATAGCCATCCATTTCTGGCATCATCACATCGCAAACAATCATGTCGGGCAGTTGTTGCTCTAATAAATCTAGTGCCTCTAGACCGTTTTCTGCCGTGACGACTTCAAACCCTCGAAACTCCAAGTAGTCCTTGACTAGCAAGATTAAGTTAGGGTCATCGTCAATTAGCAATAGTCGTTTTTGCTCCCTGGTAACGTTGTCTTTCATATTGCTATACTCGCCCAGCCCTTTGTACTACTGAAGTTGATTGTAGTGAGTTCTTCGTCGATCGCTTATCAAGCCTGCTACTGTTATCTAACCACAAGAAAAACTTAGTAGATCTGTAGATAGACGGAAGAATTTAACATAGGTACTATGTTAGTCTATTGGGTTCTGGAAAAACAGCACTCAGGAAGTGTTAAGTGTGGAGTGTTGAGTGTGGAATTAAGAATTCTCTCCCTTTCTCCCTCTTTCCCTCTTGTTCTTGGGCGCTTTTTGCTTAGCTGCTGGCAGCGGATGAACCAAAAAGGCATATTCGCTAACGATTTTATTGCCGATTAGATGCTCTTGGATGATGCGTTCGATAACAGGTGGGGTGGCCGCATGATACCAAACCCCATCGGGGTAAACGACTAAAATCGGGCCAGAGGCACAAACTCGCAAGCAATTGGCTTTTGTGCGAAAAATGCAACTAGGGTTAGCCGCAGAAGGTTTGTCTAAGTTTAGTTCTTTCAGACGCTTTTTCAAGTAGTTCCAGGCTTCTAAACCGACTTCCTTAGAGCAACATTGAGGTACGGTTTGATCGGCACAGATAAAGACGTGCCGTTGAATGCGATCGAGTCCCAAGTTTTGCACTATAGGCGCTAACGAGTCGCGATCGCTTACCTGACTTGTCTGTTGCACTTCAACGTTATCCGCTTTAACTTGGCTCTCAGTCATCTGAATTATGAAAATCGGGTAGAGAAATCTGTCAAGATCCTACAACGCCTGTACTAGACATCTCCAACAATTCTTGTAAGGTAGGCATCCTGCCTGCCTTTGAGTTTAATTTATAGAGATGTCTACTAGCGATCGACTTAACATAAGGTATGTAGGTGTAATTATATTTGCGAAAGCAGTGGTTTCAGAAAATCGAGAGCAGTTCCAAATTGCCTATCAAGCTGGCAAAGCGGCATTTGAAAGCGGTCAATATCGAGCCGCCGTGCAGCACTTCCAAGCAGCTAGCGCCTTAATACCCAGCAATTCTCGCCTGGGTGGAGAGGTGCAGATGTGGTTGGCTATAGCTTATGAAGCAGCAGGGGACAGAACTGAAGCGATCGCTCTTTACCAACAACTCCAGCACCACCCAGATCTAGAAACTCGCAAGCAAGGCAAGCGCTTACTTTATATCGCCCAAGCCCCCGAACTCTCCAGACGATCGGAATGGCTGGTCGAAATTCCCGATTTGAAGAATCTGCCTGAGTCAGAATCTAAGTTCGATCGTGGGGTTTCAAATCGCCCCGCTGGCAATCGTGCCCCCAGACCTCGATCGACTCCAGAAGCGATCGATCTCAGTCAAGTTAATACTAAAGACAACCTCTTTATCTGGTTCGGGCTGATTGTCACCGTTTTGATTCTCGGCGGGTTAATCTGGTTTGGTCGATCGGGTGGTTGAAGCAACAACTCTATATATAGCGATGCTTTAGGGCAGCGTTTAGTATGCAAATGCTCGGCCAAAAACAAGCAGATATAAGCCTCCCCGCTTGAGGAAAAAAGTTTTTGGGAGGAGTTCAAGCTGATGACAAAAACTGCTTGGTGCGCTTGGCATTCGGAGGAAACCTCCGAATTCAGCGCATCCGCTTTTTGACTTTTGACTTTTGACTTTTGACTTGTTAATGACCTGCTGGTTTTCGAGGATCGTTGACCCCAAAAAGTCTCCCCGTTTGAGGATCTACCCAGATCGACTCAGCCGCACCCCAACCGAACAGGGGAGCAACTCTGTACCCCATGTCCCATAATTTTTGCACGGTAGTTGAATCTAGAGCATATGGTTCGGTAATAACTAAATTTGGCAGCCCTTGGTAATGCAGCCGAGGGGCATTCACGGCCTCGTCGATCTTCATGCCGTAGTCGATCGCATTGGTAATTATCTGAAGCACAGTAGTCGGAATAGTCGAACCTCCTGGACTGCCCGTGACTAAAAAAACTTTCCCGTCTTTGAGAACGATAGTTGGAGACATGGAACTCAAAGGGCGCTTCCCCGGTGCGATTTGATTGGCGCTGCCTTGCACCAAGCCAAAATTGTTGGCTACTCCTGGTTTGACGGTAAAGTCATCCATCTCGTTGTTGAGGAAGAAGCCCGTGTTACCAGCGATAACACCCGCCCCAAAATAGGAATTAATCGTATAAGTAACGGCGACGGCGTTCCCATCGCGATCGACGATCGAGTAGTGAGTGGTATTAGTCCCTTCAGTGGGAGCGATGTCAGAGTAAAGTGGTTCTGGAGGAATTGCCCGATTTTCTGGAATGCGGGAGCGCACGGAGGCGGCGTATTCTGGGGAAAGCAAGCGATCGATTGGGTTGCTAACGAAATCTGGATCGCCTAAATATTTGTTGCGGTCGCTGTAAGCATACAACATGGTAGAAAGCATCAAATGCAAGCTTTTGACAGAATGCCAGCTTAATTGTTTGAGTTCGTAGCCCTCTAAAATCTTTAGCATTTGGCACAGCGTCGCGCCACCTCCGGGCGGCGGGGCGGAAATAAGTTCATAGCCTCGATAGGAACAACGCAAAGGGGGTTGTTCTTTGACGGTGTAGTCAGCAAAATCTTCAACCGCGAGAATGCCTCCCTGAGTTTGGCTGGCTCGAACGATTTCAGTAGCAATCTGTCCTCGGTAGAATGCTTCCGGGCCTCGATCGGCAATTAGCTTCAGAGTGCGAGCTAGATCGGGTTGCAGGAAGCGATCGCCAGTCTGGTAGGGATTTTTGCCATTTTTCAAGAAAATCGCTGCTACGTTCGGCTGAGATTTAAATTCCTCAGTTCCCCGATCCAAAATCCTCACATCCCCAGATCGCAAGATAAAACCAGATTCGGCCAGAGCGATCGCTTTTCTCATCACCTGCGCTCTGCTCATCGTGCCATACTCGCTCAGCGCCAGATCTAATCCTTTGACGGTTCCAGGAACGGCTACAGCCAGATAGCCTTTGGTACTCAAGTCACGCCGTACCCGATCTGATGAATCGAGGTACATATCCTTGGTAGCAGATTTAGGCGCTCGTTCGCGGAAATTGATGAAGGTGTCTCGACCGTTAGCCAAATGAATCGACATAAATCCGCCCCCGCCCAAGTTGCCGCAGCAAGGATCGGTCACAGCCAGAGCATATCCTACAGCTACCGCTGCATCGATCGCATTGCCCCCTTCAGCTAGAATTTGCTGCCCTACTTCTGAGGCTTCGCGTTGTGGAGTCACAACCATACCGTTTTTTCCCCAGGCGACGGTGGCACGTGGGGGAGTTTTTTGGCAGCTAGGAATGACTGAGTTCGAGCATTGCCACCAACTAGCGATGTTATAGAGGTAGGTCAAAGGGTGGTAGAAGCTGGCATAAATTGCCATATCCAAAAGGACGATCGCTACTAGTGCGGCTAAGCTAATGGCCGAGAAGCGCAAAACCTGTTTGCACCGATGCCATTTTGACTTGACCCCAGATCTACTCGATCGATTTGCTCTTTTTGGCATCAGCTAAAACGATAATTCTCTCTTGCGATCGACAAAGCTAGCCAACTAATAATCCCGATCGATCGAGAAGGTGCTGCGATCGCATTTGAGCTTTTTCGGCGATGTCGAGGCGAGAGTTAGGATTAGCCCACAGTTCTGGCCAATTTTGCTGCCAATCCGCCAATAGTCTCTGGATTTCGATTAATTCTGTCTTAAGCTCGTCCGAGCTATTCGGGATCGTCCATTCTAGGTAATGCTGACTTTCCTCGATCTCATACAAAGCCATTTCTTGAGGTAGGGACTGCTCGCAAGCCGATTTCAGCCGCACCAAACTGCTTGCGAGATGACCGAACTGTTGAGACAAGTCAAATTCGAGGTAGCGCCTTCTAGTAGCGTTCCAATCTCTGGTCATACTAATTTCCAAAAATTCTGAACTCCTGAACTCCTCTATTCTGAACTTCTTTTAATGGCATTACTCTCTCTAATACTTGTTTGAGTACCATTGCCGTCCAATCGACATCGGCTGCGGTAGTATCTCGCCCTAGAGTGAGGCGAATACCTCTTAAGGCGGCTGAGTTACTCAATCCGATCGCCTGTAGTACGGGGCTGGGACTGAGTTTGCCGCTGTGACAAGCAGATCCCGCACTGATGCCAATTCCTGCTAGGTTCATCTCTCGCACTAGAGTTCTGCCCGTGATGTTGTCATCGCCCAAGAGGTAAAAACTGACGTGGTGAGGCAATCTTTGCTCTCGGTGTCCTGTAGGTATTAGGTAAGGAATATCGGCTAACAGATCGAACAAGCGATCGCGCAACTTTATTAACCTGAGCGTTTCTACTTCCATTTCCTGCGCGGCTAATTCTGCTGCTATGCCAAATCCAGCGATCGCGGGGACGGCTTGGGTTCCCGATCGCAACCCTCTTTCTTGTCCGCCACCACCCAGTAAGGGCAATAATTCCACCCCAGGACGAACGTATAACGCTCCCGCACCTTGAGGGCCGTAGATTTTATGACTGGAAAGCGAGAGCAAATCTACCCCAAGTTGCTGCACGTCTAGGGGCAATCTGCCAGCTACCTGCACGGCATCGGTATGAAACAGCACCCCGCAATGGCGGGCGATCGGTAACAATTCTTCTATTGGTTGCAGCGTGCCAATTTCGCTTTGACCGTAAATAATCGACACCAAAACCGTGTTCGATCGCATAGCCGATTCTAAGTCAGCCGGATCGACTCTTCCTTGGCGATCTACTGGCAATCTAGTAACTTCCCAGCCCCATTGTTCGAGCGATCGCACCGTTTCGGCTACGGCTGAGTGTTCGACGCTGGAAATAATTAGATGTTGGGGATTTTTATACTGTTGGGTAACACCGATAATTGCCAAGTTATCGGCCTCGGTACCGCCAGCGGTAAACGCGATCGCATCTGGATCGGAGGCATTAATCAGCCCCGCTACTTGAAATCTGGCCGTTTCGACTACCATAGCGGCTCTTGCTCCCCACTCGTGCAAGCTCGATGGGTTGCCCCAAGTTTCGGTTAGGGCAGCTTGCATCCGAGCGATCGCTTCTGGGCGTGTCGGTGTAGTGGCGCTGTAGTCGAGATAAATCTGCATTCGTGCGAGCAGAGGGGGAGATGGGGATAGAGAGGTAGAAAACCAACCCTCGATTTAGCGAAAGTTGGGTTTCACTGCGTTCAACCCAACCTACATTTTGAACTTCTCTCTTTATACCTTTTTGAGAAGGAGGGGAGCAATTTCTTGAATGGGCAGAACGTGTTGAGCCGCACCTAGAGCGATCGCTTCTTTGGGCATTCCAAAGACGACGCAACTCTTTTCGTCTTGAGCGATTGTTATCCCTCCAGCTTGGGCGATCGCTTGCATTCCAGCCGCCCCATCTCTTCCCATTCCGGTTAATAAAATGCCAGCGGTGGCCCTGCCATAAGCTTTGATGGCAGACTTAAACATTACTGTAACCGAAGGACAATGACCGTCTACTCTGTCTGAAGTAGAACTGATAAATCTACCTTGAGGACTTAATTCTAAATGTCTTTCTTCAGGAGCAAAATAAATTGTTCCGGCTGATGGTAGTTCGCCAATTTGAGCGATTTTAATTTTTAATTTGCACTCCGATCCGAGCCAATCAACTAGTCCTTGCAAAAAGCCAACGCTAATATGTTGAGTGCAAATTATCGGTGCGGGAAAATTACTTGGCAGTTGGCAAAGAATTTTATATAAAGCTTGAGGACCACCAGTCGAAGCACCAATAGCAACCATCTTAATATTGGTAATCTCGCCGAATAATGGTTCGGCAATTGGTGGCGGCAACTCAGATCTTAGCTGTTCGGTAGTTACCAATGGTGATGGTGGGAGTTTGGTAAAAACTTTAACTCCAGAGAGAATTTTGATTTTAGTAATTAACTCCTGCTTCACCCTTTCGTAATCTGACGGTAAGCCAGTTACGGGTTTAGGAAAAATATCTAATGCCCCAGCCTGTAAAAGTTCAAAAATTCTTTGAGTGTTCTCTTTTTGTACCGAAGCACTAATGACTAAAATCGGTCTTGGATATTTGGACATTACCTGTTTAGTCAACTCCAACCCATCCATTTCTTTCATATGGAGGTCAGTGCAAATTACCTGGGGCTGAAGTTTGGCGATCGCCTCTAGTGCTTCTTTACCGTTACTAGCAGTTCCTGCTACTGTCACTTCTGGCGAAGAAGACAGCAACTTTTTCAGAATTGCTAAAGCTACAGGAGAATCTTCGACTAATAAAACTTTAATGGGATGGGGCATTGGGGGAAGGAGTTCAGAAGTTCAGAAGTATGCGCTGATCGCAGGCTGCGCCAACAGGAGTTCAGAATGTATAGACGGGAGATCTCCCGCCCATATATTTGTAGGGGCGCAAAGCATTGCGCCCCTACTCAAGAGGTGTCGCATCTTAAAATATCCGCTACCTGGTCTTCACCTCTTATCTTCTCATACTTATGAGAGCGGTTTGGGATAAACCTTGGTATTTGCTAGGACTTTAATTTTAGTAATTAATGTCAATTTTAGCTGTTCGCGATCGCTAGCAGAAGCAGCAGAAGGTTTAGGAAGAAAATCTACGGCTCCAGCTTGTAATATTTTCCAAATATTGTCAATATCTTCTTTTTGAACGATACTGCTTAAAACCAAGATCGGCAAAGGAGAATTTGCCATTACTTGCTTGATTAATTCCATACCATCCATCAAAGGCATTTGTAAATCAGTACAAATTACTTGAGGTTGAACTTTAGGAATTAAGTTTAATGCCTCCATGCCATTTAGAGCAGTACCAACTACTTGAACCTCTGATGAAGACTCAAGTAAGTTTTTGTAAAGCCCCATGGCTACAGGTGAATCTTCGACTAATAATACTTTAATTGGTGTCATTTGAATCTCCTTGTGAAAGTGTTGAGTGTTAAGCGTTAATTTGAAAGAATCGCTGTATTCTAAACTTCTGTAAAAACGCGATATCTTGCATTTTTACAAATTCTAAAATTCTGTATTCTCTCTTTATTCTGAACTTCTGAACTTCTCAAAAATTATGCCAACCTCCTAAGTGTATCTAGTAAAAGTTTTTGGTCGAAAGCACCTTTTGTCAGGTAAGCATTAGCGCCTGCGTCTGCTCCTCGTCGTTTGTCTTCATCTGATGCCAAAGTTGTAACTAGGACGATCGGTAATTCCTTGTATTCTTGGTGTTGGCGAATCTTGGCTGTTAGTTCCAAACCGCTTAAATTTGGCATTTCTACATCCGAGATTACAGCATCATAAACGCCATTTTTCAGCTTGTTAAAGCCATCTAACCCATCAACGGCGGCTGTGACTTCATATCCAGCATTCTCCAGCAGGCGCTTGAATTGAGTGCGGATCACCAAAGAATCTTCTACTAACAGGAGCGATTGCTTGGTTTTGGTCTGTCGAACGACTGTTTTCGTTCCCACCGCACCGCTGCCCTTGCGGATAGATTTGAGCAAATCTTGGGGATTTAAAACCATGCAAACTTCTCCATTGCCCAAAATCGTAGCTCCAGAAACGTTGCGAATTCGCTTCAGCAACTTGCTTTGTGGCTTTAAAACTACATCTTGTCGATCGAGCAAGGCATCAACTAGTAAGCCTAAGCGATCGCTACCCGATTTGAGAATGAGGCAAGGAATATTTTTGGCTGTCAAGTTTCCTAACTTCGAGGTCGCAGGGGCGCTGACTGGTAAAGCTAATAAGTCTGACAGCCAAGCGACGGATACGGGTTGCCCGTCAATGGCAATGGTTTGACTGCCTTCGATCGCAAAAATCTCTTCGCGCGATACTAACATCGTCGTTTCGACGAACTCGACGGGAACGGCATAGGAAGTGCTGTTAACTTCCACTGTTAACACCTGGCTGGTAGCGACGGTAGCGTGCAGTTTAATCTTAAATTCGCAACCCATGCCAAAATTAGATTCTACTTGGATCGTCCCTTTGAGGCGTTCGACGTTGGTGCGAACCACGTCTAAGCCTACTCCTCGTCCAGAAATTTCGGTGATGGTGGTGCGGGTAGAAAATCCAGGGGCAAAGATTAAAGATTGAATCTGGCTAGCTGTCATGGCAGCGAGTTCTTCTTCCCGACAAACGCCGCGCCGCAGAGCAGTTTGTTTGATGGCTTCGAGATTTAATCCCCGTCCGTCCTCGATGACTTCAATGCCAATAGTGCTGCCAGTTTGGTAGCCTCTGAGCCGCAAAGTGGCCGTGCCCGTTTTGCCCATCGCTGACCGTTCTTGAGGGGTTTCGATGCCGTGATCGATCGCATTCCGCAGAATGTGTAGCAGCGGATCTTTGATTTCTTCTAAGATGCGCTTGTCTACCCGCGTATCTCCACCTTCAATGACGAAATTGATGTCTTTGCCTTGTTGTTTGGCTAAATCGCGCACCATCCGAGGAAAGAGGTTGAAAATCGTTGATAAAGGTAGCAGGCGCAAGTTGCGAATACCAGTTTCGAGTTCGTTGGCTACGATTTCTAATCTGGCGGTGTCTTCGTAAGCTCGATCTTTTAATCGATCGATCAGATGTCCGAGCTTTTCTAACCGCTGTTCGGCCCGGTGATGAAAATTTTGGAATTGTTTGAGATCGCCCTGAGCCTTTTCTAGGCGATCGAAACCGACGCGATGGGTCGACGAATCGCGACTCCATTCTTCCCACAATGCCACAATTTCTTCAATGGCTACCATTTGGTGAGCCATCCGCACTTGGGTAACGGTTAATTCTCCGGCTTGGGTCATTAAGGCATCTAGCTTTTGCGGTTCGACGCGAATAGTATCGATTTGGTAAGAATTAACCGAACTCGGTTCGCTCGGCTGGGCTGGAGGGGTCAGACCTAACCCCCCTGGCCCCCCTTCCCTACGAGGGAAGGGGGGGACTTCGCTTCCCTCTTCTGTCTCCCCTCTCCTCGCAGGAGAGGGATTGGGCGTTGCCGTGAGCTTGTCGAACGGGGTGAGGTCAGTCAGGGGTAAGGTTAACTCAGGCATAGCCTCAATCTTACCGTTGGCAGTTGGAACTGGATCGTCCGAGTTGGAAAAATCTAATTCTGCCAAAGCAACCGCCGGGGCAAAGAGGTCTTGACTGTGACCGTTACCATTACCGTTGCTAAAAAGATCGGGGGCTTCAGCCGCAGTTTGCAGGGCTGCTAGATCGAAATCGGGAAACAGCAGATCGTCGGTATTGACTTTGGTTTCCTCAAATACGGGATCGGGAAACAGCGAGTCGATCGCGGCACGATCGTCTGGAAATAGATCGATCGCAGCCGTTTCTTCATTTTCTTCAACAGGAGAGTCAGGGCTGGCATCGGCTCCCATGAGTTGAGCCAAGACCAGAAATAAGTTGACTCCTGCTGGTTCTGCGGTGACGGCCTCATGGACGAACTTGCGAATGGCATCTAGTCCTTGGTAGAGGCGATCGCATAAATCTGGTGTTAGCACCTTTTCGCCGCGCTCGATGGCAGCTACGCAATCTTCCATTTGATGGGTGACGCTTTCGACATCCTCAACTCCCAACATCCGGGAATCGCCTTTGAGAGTGTGAGCCTCGCGCAAAAATTCTTTCATAGCGGCGCGATCGCTCGGATGCTTTTCCAGGTGCATTAACGCATCTTCTATTTTCTGCAACCGTTCGATCGTCGTAGTTTTATAAATATCTCTAAATTCAGCGTCTTCAATATACATGGCTCGGAGAGAATATAGGAGTTCAGGAGTTCAGAAGTTCAGAATGAAGAAAGAATATTAGGAGTTTAGGAGTTGTAGAGACGCTTTGATCTCGCGTCTTTAGAGAAGTCATACCAAATCCGTTTCTCATACCACCCATTCAGCCCTCACCCCCAACCCCTCTCCCAGCTTGGGAGAGGGGAGCCGGAGGCGGTATGAGGGAAAGAGTATTTTGGAAACCGGATTTGGTATCAGTTGTAGGGGCGGGTTTTGCCAGCCAAGTTTGGGTCATACCGTTAACATTCGCTCGAACCCGCCCTGCCACACCATTAACCTCAGTGGAGTACAAGAGTTTAAGAGAAGTAAGAAGTGTTGAGTCAAGAATTTTCTCCCCATCTCCACATCTCCCCATCTCTTCTAGACTGTCGATTGCAACTGCTGTGCGGCTTCGTGAAGTTGCTGAGTGCTGACTCGAACTTGAACGATCCCGCTGGCGGTTTCCTTAGCCCCTAAGTTGAGGGCGTTCATCGAAGCCACGACTTGCTGAACTGCGATCGCTTGTTGCTTGGCACTCATCGAAATTTGTTGGCTGTTGACGAACACGTTGTTGACGGCATCGGCTACGCCTGAGAAGGTGGCAACTGTACCCTCAGCTAAATTGATGCTGGCATCGACAGTTTTGGTGCCTTCGTCGGTAGCCATGACGGTGCTGTTGATGGCTCCTTGAATGTCATTTACCAAGGCGTTGATTTTATCGGAGGATTTCTTGCTTTGATCTGCCAGCTTGCGGATTTCGGCAGCCACTACGCCAAATCCTTTACCGTGTTCGCCAGCGCGAGCGGCTTCGACCGCAGCGTTTAAGGCTAACATATTGGTTTGGTTGGCCAAATCGCCCACTAATCCAGAAATACCGCCGATTTGAGTGGTTTGTTCGCTCAGACGCACGATCTGCTCGGCGATCGCTCCGACTTTATCTTTCAAAGTGGCCATGCCTTCCATCGTTTGATGCACGGTTCTAGTGCCATCTTCAGCTAAGACTAAAGCTTGACGCGCTCCAGAGGCCGAGGCTTCGGCTTGTTCGGCAGCCTGACGGGAAGAGGCTCCCAATTCGTCCATGGTGGTAGTAGTTTGGTTGACCGAAGCGGCTTGCTGGCTGACAGTACGTTCTTGCTGTTCTACCGTGGCGGCAATTTCGCTCGAACAAGTAGCGATCGCGTTAGAAATTCCCTTAATTAAGCTGGTAGCGCGACTGGCTAGCAAGATGGCTATGGCTCCGACGATTAGTACCGTACCGCCAGTACCAAATAGCAACACCATCAATATCAGTCTTTGGGTAGAAAAAGTATTCGTGGTATCGCTAGCTAGTAAGGTACTCCAATTTAGTTGGGGCAATCCTTCTAGTTTTTCAAAAGGAGTATAAGAGATTAATTGCTGTGCGCCATCGATCTTGTCGATCGTAATTAAAGAACCTGGTTTTTTAGCGGCGACGATCGCATCCAATCCACCAAAATCTGCTTGAGCTTCTCTGCCTACTTGTTCTTTTTCCAGAGCGGAAAAGAACTTGCCAGAAGCATTATCAACTAAATGCCACTCTTCACCATTCTTTTCAAAATCTTTGGCTAAAGCTTCGACGTGTTTTAGAGGCATTCTCGATCTGACTACACCAATAGTTTTGCCCGTTGTTGTTTCTTTAATCGGAGCAGCAAAGTACATCACCATTTCCCCTGTAGCTGGCGACTTTTCTGCATTAGTCATCACGGGTTGTCCGGTTTGCAGAGCCTTTTTAAAATAATCTTGGTCTTTGTGATTGAGAACAGTTGCACCAGAGGATTGAACTAAGACATTCCCATTTAGATCGAAGGCAGCTACGCTGTCGTAAACGCCGTAGATTCTGACCATGTTATTCAGGGTGAACTGCTTTTGCTCGGTAGTCACTTTACTGGATATACTTGCATCGGCAATAATCGGTAATTTTGCCAGAACTTGAATGTCACCGTAGCGCTCGAATAAAAATCGATTGATTGTATTGCTTAAGCTATGGGCGCGATCTTGTTGGGCTTGATTTGCTTGGGCAATAATATGGTTGTCTGCGGCGGAATAAACCATGGCTCCCATTGACAGTATTGGTAAGGTACCAATAGTGATGCCAGCAATAATAGCTTTAGTTTTCAACGATAATTTGTTCAACATTTTGGGGATTCTCCTAGTTATTTGAATAAAGATAAGCGTGCTTAGTTGTTAGTCGTTAGCTGTTTAAACTCGATTTTAGATTTTTAATTCCTCCTATTTCATACCTCCTCATTCACTACTAACCCACCTCGATCTAAAAGGTTAGGTAAGTCGATAACGCTCAGCATTTTCCCTAAATAAGGGGCAGTACCTCGTAGAAATTCGTCACCGTTGACTGCTGTTGGGGGAGCAGTTAGATCGGATGGATGGAGATACATGACATCAAAGACGCGATCGACTGGAATGGCAGCGACGATATCGTCAACCTGAATCACTACAGCTTTTGAGGCCGCATTGACATCTGGCAAAGGTAAATTTAGCGTCCCCCGAATGTCAACTAAAGTGACAATTTCTCCCCGCAAATTCATGTTGCCAATAATATGTGGTGGGCAGCAGGGAATCGGGGTAACTTGACGAATATTAGTAAACTCGCGCACTAAACCTAAATCTAATCCAAAATATTCGCCATTTAGACCGACTACTGCTACTGGTAACTGACCGACGAACTCAGAATTTTCAGTTGCCGTTCTTAAATTCTCAGTCCGCTGCCGAAAAATAGCTCTTTCTTCGGAAGTAGCACTAGGACAGCATAGTTCGTAAAAGTTGTTCAGTTCGGATTTAGGTTTTTCTGGCTCAAAATCTAAATATTTTTGTCCGAAAAACTCTCCATTTAGGTTTTCTTGAGCTTCTGGTGCAAATGAAATTACTTCTTCGATTTCCTCAGAATATCCGATTAAATTTTCTGGGTCGAGCAACATAATCATGTCGGTATCGACTTTAGCTACACCCAGTAAAAATCGAGTCTGCGCTCTTCTAACTCTGCCATAAGATATCTCTGGTTCGATCGCCGATGATTCGATATTTTTAACTTCGCTCACACTATTGACAATGATGCCAATCTGCAAGCCTTGCCATTCTAAAATAACGACGCTATCGCTCAGTTTGCCTTCTGGCATTCGATATCCCAGACGCACCGCTAAGTGCATCACCGGAACGACTTTAGAGCGCAGGTCGATCGCACCTACAATATCTTTAGGAGCTTGGGCGATCGCGGTTAGTTCGGGCAGCAGAAATACTTCTTTAACTAAGCTAGCATCAATCCCATACTGCACGTTATGCAGACTAAAAACTAAATATGGTTTCATAAGAACTTTGGGGGCTGTATTCTACTTGGCGTACTTTTCGACAATCTCGATCAATTTGTCGTTATGAAATGGCTTGGTTAGATAATGTGTGGAACCAGCAATTTGACCTTTGATTTTGTCAACAAATCCATCTCTAGCTGTGAGCATGATAATGGGCAGATCGCGAAACTTGGGAATGCTGCGTACCGTGCGGCACATTTCTAAACCATCGACCCCTGGCATAGTGACATCGAGTAAGAGCAGGGTAATATTTTTTTGATTCATGATCGATAAAGCATCGATCGCATTACTAGCTAGTAAAACGTTATAGCGATCTGCCAATGCCCGTTTGATCGTAGTTTGCACGACTGGACTATCATCAACCGAGAGAATTACTTGTCGTTCCTTATTTTCTACTGGCTTGTTGTTGACGGGCATAATTTTATTTTCCGCAACTGGAATACTTTTAAAAGATAACCAGTTTAACTTTGCCCAATTTAAATAAGATGGAGCTAGATTTAACGGATCTTTGTCTAATTTTTCAGCAATATCGACTAAAGAGCGTTTGCCATCAACCCATAGTTGTAAGTGCTGGCGGACAGCCGGATCGGTAATCTTTTGTACGCTGGCGGTTGTAATGTGCGGAACGGCATACATCGAGGAAATTACAGGAGCAAATGCTGCCCACTCTTTCTGACGGCGATCGATATCTTGCATTAACTTAGACCAATCTAAGCCATGAGAATTCTCTCCATAACTAAGATCGAATTCAACCGTCGGCTTAAACTCAAATTCTCCAGCTTGCGGTAAAGCTTGCTCTAAAATAGTTACAACTTGATATCGAACTATGGCTTCAATTTGCTCCCAAGTCAACACTCGCATCTTTACCAGCAAATCTGCTAGTTCTCGAATAGATGCTGAATTTGTCGCTTTTTGCTTGGCTAAGTTGATAGCCGCATCAATTACATCTGGTTTAAACTTTTGACCGATCTTTTTGAGAAGTTCCAGATCGCTAGGAAGACGATCTCCGGCATAAGTAATCTCACCATTTTGCCAAACTATAATACAGTTTTTTACCCTTTGCTGAGCCTCGATCTTAATTTCTAAGTGCAAGCTACCACTGGCAAGATTACTTCTGAGATTTTCAAGGACGGACTTGAGGTGTTGTTCTTTGTATTGATGTTTGACCATAGTTGTTCCGGAGTTTATCTACGAAAAAATCAGCTACTTTATAGAAATTAGCTAAATTGGATTCATGTTAGATAAAGCATCCCATCGATCCAATTTGATAAAAAGTTTGTGAGTTAATAAATAAGATTCAAGTGGCGCTGTGCGATCTCTCTAACTTTTTTAGTATGGATGATGAATAAGATAGTTGGATCGGGGTAACTACGTATTTTTGGGCTTAAACTAATCGATCTCTGTGAAATTACTTAAAAGTATTCTTCCAAGTAGGAGGAGGGGTAAGGGGGAAACAAGGTTAGGAAAGCCCTCACCCCCAACCCCTCTCCCACGGGAGAGGGGAGCCGGAAGCGGGGTGAGGGTTGGATTTATGGTTTCAAAAACCTGATTTTGTATAAAGAAGGAGCAACTCAATGGCAGCATGGTATAACGAAGACCTCGCCTATATTCATGACGTGGGATTTGGAGATTACGCCCTTAAGTCATTGCCTGGAATTCTGGAGATCTTGAAGCAGTGCCAGATTTCAAAGGGGTTAATAGTCGATTTGGGCTGTGGCAGTGGACTCTCTGCCAGAGGTCTGCACGAGGCCGGCTATCGGGTGTTGGGAATCGATATTTCGGCAGCCGCAATCGCGATCGCTAAAACTAGAGTGCCAGCGGCACAGTTTCGGGTAGAATCGTTGTTCACGGCTGAAATTCCCCCTTGTGGGGGTGCGATTTCGATTGGTGAATGTCTCAGCTATCTGTTCGATAATAATAGCGTTCGCACTCTCGATTTGCTCCTTCGACGCATCTTTGATGCCCTATCGCCAGGAGGCGCGTTCGTTTTCGATGTCGTCGTTCCCGGACAAGTACCCCCAGGGGAAATCGTCAAAGGCTTTACCGAAGGAGATGATTGGATCGTCTTAGTCGAAAAACAAGAAGATCGAACCGCCCGCATTCTCACTCGCCGGATTATTACCCTGCGACAGATGGGCGAACTATACCGTCGCACTGAAGAAGTGCATCGGCAACGGTTATTCGATCCGACAACATTGGTTGCCCAATTGCAGCAAATTGGCTTTCAGGTAGAAACAAGCGATCGCTACGGGGAGTTTATCTTACCACCTGCCCGCATCGCATTTATTGCCCGCAAACCAAGTTGATGGCAATTCGCAATTCGCAGTTCGCAATAGACATCTCCAGAAATTAAACTTAAAGGCAGGCAGGATGGCTACCTTACAAGAATTATTGGAGATGTGTAACTACAAAATCCACATTTACCAGCAGTTTAGATTTGCATGGACTTGTGGGATAGCCCTCTAGGCTGTCCCTGTAGGCCAGAATGAGATTAAATCGATAAATCGGCAGCAATTCGATGGGCGCAAGCAAAGCCCGAAAACGCCACCGCATTTAGCCCCTGCCCTGGAAAAGTGCTATCTCCGACACAATACAGCCCTGGAATTTCCGTGCGGTTGAACGGCATTCCTAACAATCCCCGTAACTTCCGACGAGGAATCGGGCCGTAACTACCATCATCGCGACCTAAAAAGCGGCGATGAGTCTTAGGCGTTCCCACCTCCATATAATCCAATCCGGCATCTAAACCGGGAAAAATTTTCTCCAGTCGTTCGATGATTTGCCCTGCGACTGCTTCCTTTTTCTCTTCGTAATCTTTGTGAGATAAATCTTGCCAATCTGCCAACCAGCTAGGGGTAAAAGTATGAAGGATGTGATATCCAGGTGGTGCTAAATCTGGATCTAGTAATGTCGGAATCGAGACAAAAATCGTCCCCATAGGCGATTCCATCTGTTCCCAGTCTTCCAGCAAAATGTGATGGCATTCCGTTCCTACGGGTAACACCTCGGCTTTGACTCCCAAATGCAAACTCAGAAAGCTAGGCGATTTTTGATACCGCTGCTGCCATTTTTTTTCTCCCTCTGGCATCTCCTCGGCTGGCAGTAACTTTTCAAAAGTATCCCAGCGGGTGGCATTAGAAACGATCCGCTTTGCCCGATAAATCTTACCGCCAGCTAGTTCTACTCCTACAGCCCGCCCCTTTTCCGTTACGATCCGAGTTACCCGCGATCGATATTGGATTTCTCCTCCTGCTTGCTGCAATCCTTCTACTAGCTTTTGGGCGATTTGCCCTACTCCACCTTTAGGGTAGTTGATGCCACCGTAATGTCGATCGGCAAACACCATGCCAGCATTAATTGTCGGGGTTAAATTTGCTGGCACCACCGACCAAATGTAGCACTCCAAATCGATAAACTTGAGTAAGGTGCGATCGCTGATGTATCGACGGGCCAGATCTCCGACATTCTGAGGCAGATATTTCACTAACCCCAGACAAGCCGTGGGATTCTGGAAAAACACCCTAGCTAAATATTTAGGTTCTTCTAAAGATAGCAACTCGATCGAGTTGAGGCAGTCAAACACTTGCCAGCATTCGTTGTAAAATTTGCGAATGCCTCGATATTGATCGGGAAATCGAGATATCAGTTCTTGCAAGAATTTCTCATAATTTCGATGAACTTTAACTTCTAACCCCTGAGGTAGATGGTAGTGAATCTGTACTGGGTCGGGAATAGTTTCGAGGCTAACATTGACAGATTCTAGGGCGCGGGTGAGCAAATTAGTAGTACCTTTAGTGCCAAACCCAAAGATCATCGAAGCCCCAACGTCAAATCGATATCCCTGTCTTTGAAAGTATCCAGCACTCCCACCCGGGATCAGATAGCGTTCTAAAACGAGAACTTTGGCACCTTTAGCAGCTAACTGGGTTGCCGTCACCAACCCGCCAATTCCGGAACCAATAACGATGACATCAAACTCTGGTGAATTGGTCATCTGCGAAGCACCAGCAAGATCGGGCATAGAGGCAAATTATTGAAGAGGACATAAAGACGCAGGCAACTTTTTGCGTCTGGTTCGATCGAATACTTTTTCACTTTAAAACACTTGGGGTGGGTTGGGAATCCCCATTCGTTGGCGTTAGCCTGGGCGGTAGCCCGTATCGCTTCCTTACATCCTAAGTATCTCAGCCAAATAAAGATTTATCGCTATTATAATGCCCGCTCGGCTGAGCCTGCGATCCCCTGAAGCTCTGCCGAAGGGACGAAGGGACGAAGCTTATGCCCTATTAAAAAAAAGCGGGGACAAGCCTGCCGTCAGCAACCTGCCCCATCTGCCGATCCTTATTAGAGAGGAGAACACTAAAAGACAATATAATCTTATTGCAAGTAGATGTCAACAGTAATGAGAAATATTTTCAACTATTTGGCTCTTGGCTGGTTGGCAGCAAAAATCGAGTCATACGAAATCCGTTTAGCAAAAGCTGGTTTCCCCTCAAAGGAGCCTGCGGCTCCTTTCAAGGGTATGTTTTTGAGATTTGGGGTGGTTCTGGAGCAGGGGATGCAGGGGGAGCAGGGGAAGAAAAGCCATTATTTTAGTCGTCTACTCATCGCTCACAAAGCCAATTTTTAAAAACATACACCTGTAAGGCCTGCGGCTCCCCTCTTCCTGCCCTCTCCTGAGAGGAGAGGGTAAAGGAAGTTTCTTTTGGTTGGAAGGGGGGTAGGGGGGTTAGGTCTGTATTCCACTAATTTGAGAAACGCTATATCTGTTCTACCAGATATGTTTTCTGGATCTGGAGCCAGCTAAATTCTGCTGAACGCTATTTCACCTCTAAAGACCCAGGAGGACATACAGGTGAAGTACCAACAATTTGAGGGATTGCTGGTGGAGTTGGTGAAGGCTGAGGGGTTTCGCAAAGTATATAAGCAAAGCTAGACTGATTAGCTCGATCCAATCTAAAAGTAGCACCTGTATAGCTTTTTAGAGCCGAATTTTTAGGTGTGGCAGTAGTTACAGTTCTATCTAGTTCTGATACTACAATTTGATAAGTATAGTTTTTGGTTTCATCTCGCGAACCACCTTTAAGAGTTCCTAATGCTAGCTGGTCAAAAGTATTAGCAAAGGTAGATTTTTCAATTCGATAGGCTGCTTGCGATCGATTAACCGAACTAATATTTTGTTTGCCCTCAGCTTCTTTAGCTTTGGATGCTTGATTGAGAAAACTTGGCAGGGCGATCGCTCCTATAACTCCCACTGGAAAGCCAGCAACTAAAACTGGCATATGAAACATTTGCGAAACCAGAATCGGCCAAATAAAAAAATCTATTGCTGTCTCCATAATTTTGGCTCTCTAAAAACCCAAACCTCGATCTTTTTAATCGTTCTACTTATAATGCTAGATGTGACCGCGATCGACCTCAATCCCCACCGATACTTAAGGTTCGATCGTGACAGAATCAGGAGGACACACAGGTGCATTGCCCACAACTTGAGGAATTGCAGGGGGAATCTGTGAGGGCTGAGTGGTTTCACAAATCACAGAAGTCATGACCGATTGATTGGCTGAATTTTGATATCTAACAACCGCCCCAGCATAGCTTTTTAGTGTTGCATCTTTAGCAGTTACTGTCGCAATTGTTAGATCGGCATTTGCTGTCACAATTTGATAAGAATAGTTTGGGGTTTCGGCAGATGAGCTTCCACTCAAAATTCCTAATGCTAGTTCATCAAAAGTGTTAGCAAAACTAGACTTTTCGGCTCGATAAGCTGTTTGAGCGCGATTGACAGAACTAATATTTTGTTTGGCTTCTGATTGTTTGCCTCCTGCTGCTTCACCGATAACAGTTGGCATAGGCGGCGCTCCTATAACTCTCCCTGGTCCAGCAGGGACTAAAACTGTAAATCCCACCGGCCCGGCGGCAACTAAAACTGGCATATGAAACATTTGCGAAACCAGAATCGGCCAAACAAAAAAATCTATGAATATCTCCATAATTTTCGCTCTCTAAAAACCGGTTGAATCATCAGAAAAATATTACATATCTCACCTTACGCACTTCATTATTTAATATTTCTTTACTGACGTAAGAACTTCACATTTAATAATCTATCCTTTAGAATCTCAGTTTTTGATTTTCTATTGCATTAGGTAGAAAAAAATACTATAAGCCTAGTCTAATACGTCTATCGATCTGAAAAGCGACAATTTTAGTAAACTTTTAGTAATTGCTCTCTTAAAATAGAAAATTTCAGCAAAATTTCTTTACAAAAAGCCGACAATGGCAAATTTCTAGGATATGTTGGAGGGAGACACGCAGGGAAAAATACTTGAGCCTTAAGATTGCCTGCTGTTAGCGTTGGCGCTAGCACGTATAGCTCTCTCAAGTCGCGTTTTGGCTGTATCCATCAACCGATCGATCTACGTTATCTCTCGATCGAGATAATTTTTTACAGACTTAAGCTTTTGTTCTTAGGTCTAGTTTTAGCTGCTTACAAAAATTAATTCTAAATTCTGAACTCCTGAACTTCTGAACTTCTGAACTTCTGTATCCATTCATAATTCAATGATTTCTTCTACATTTAATACCGAAAAGATTGACGAGCATTATGCAGCCGTCATAGTTGGTTCTGGATTTGGTGGCTCGGTAATGGCATACCGATTAGCCGAAGCAGGCTTAAAAGTTTGCCTGCTAGAACGGGGTCGAGCGTATCCTCCCAATTCGTTTCCGCGCACTCCCTACAAAATGAAGCGAAATTTTTGGGACCCCAGCGAAGGATTGTACGGACTGTTCAATATCTGGTCGTTCCGAGGACTCGGTTCGGTGGTTTCTAGCGGCTTAGGGGGTGGTTCGCTCATTTATGCCAACGTTTCGATCCGCAAGGATGAAAAGTGGTTTGTCAAAGAAGATCTAGATCGCGGCGGTTATGAATACTGGCCGGTTAATCGCGAGGATCTAGATCCACATTACGATCGCGTCGAACGGATGCTGAAGGTCAAACCATATCCTTTCGATCGATCGCCCTACAAAGAAACAGCCAAAACTAGGGCCATGCAGCAAGCAGCGGCGGAACTCCAACTCGATTGGTTTTTGCCTAACTTAGCCGTCACTTTTGCCAACGAAGGCAAAGAACCCGTACTAGGCGAACCGATTCCCGAACCACTAGGAGAAGAAAATTTACACGGATTAACCCGCTCTACTTGTCGGCTGTGCGGCGAGTGCGATCTCGGTTGCAACTACGGTAGCAAGAACACTCTCGATTACAACTATCTCTCAGCAGCCAAGCGGTTAAAAGCAGAAATCAAAACTTTGTGCGAAGTGCGTAGCTTTGAACCGCGTCCCGGTGGAGGCTATCTGATTCATTACGTGGAACACGACTTAGAGCGAGAGGGACAGCCATTTGATACGGATAAATTACCTTTAATTACCATTAGCGCCGACCAGTTGATTTTAGCTGCTGGGACGCTTGGTTCTACATATCTATTATTAAAAAATCGCAGCGCCTTTCCCCATATCGGCGATAAATTAGGGACTCGCTTCGGTGGCAATGGCGATCTTCTAGCCTTGGCACTTAAGGCTAAAGACACCCAAAACGGCAAGCAAGTAACCCGAATTCTCGATCCGAGTTACGGGCCGGTAATTACCAGTAGCGTTCGAGTTCCAGGTTTAGAGGATGGCGGTGAAGGTCGAGGATTTTACATCCAAGATGCTGGCTATCCAGATTTTGTCAACTGGATGGCCGAAATCTTTCAAACTATTCCCACTCTTTGGGGTTTGCGGATATATCTGACGCGCCTGATTTGCGCTTGGGTGAATGGCACCGGCCCGCAGGATAGCGATTTAAGTAGCGAAATTTCCAGATTGCTGGGCACTAACGCTCTGTCTTCAGGTTCGCTGCCATTACTAGGAATGGGACGAGACATTCCCGACGGACGCATGAAATTACGGCGGGGGAAGTTAGATGTCGATTGGACCAAGTTTAAATCTGATGCTTTCTTCGGCCGATTGAGAAACACCATGGAAGCTATTGCCGAAGTTTTGGGAGCCAAATTTCAAGATAACCCGACTTGGTATCTCAATCGTTTGATTACCGTGCACGCCCTCGGCGGTTGCCCCATGGGGCGAGACGAAAGTGAGGGGGTAGTCGATGCCTACGGCGAAGTCTTCAATTATCCGGGCTTATTTGTAGCCGATGGTGCCGTCATGCCAGGTCCCGTCGGTCCGAATCCCAGTTTGACCATAGCAGCTTTAAGCGATCGCTTTGCCGAACGAGCGATCGAGAACCACGAAAAAAGTCAAAAGTCGTAGGGGCGCAATGCATTGCGCCCGTACAAAAGTCAAAATTAAGAATTTTTCTCTATTTAATACTATTTATGGTTCGTTTCAATTAAGGACTTTAGAAAGATGTTTGCTAATAGCAATAAAAAGCGATCGCTGATCTTGGCTGGAGGGGGTTTAAAAGTTGCCTTCCAAGCAGGGGTTCTGCAAGTGTGGTTAGACGAAGTTGGCTTAGAATTCGACCATGCCGATGGTGCTAGTGGTGGAACTTTCAATTTAGCCATGTACTGCCAAGGCATGAGTGGAACCCAAATGGCCGACAATTGGCGTAACATCCCGATCCGCAACGGGATCGAATTCAATTGGAGACAATATCAAAAGCTGATTTATGCTCGATCGATCCTGACAATGGATAAATGGCGCGAAAATATTTTTTCATCTTGGGGGCTTGATTGGGAAGTAATTAGAGCTAGTTCTAAAGAGGCAACTTTCAACGTTTATAACTTTACCAAGCATCAATTAGAAATTTTGCCCCCCAACCAGATGAATGAAGATTTGCTGGTGGCTTGCGGTTCTTTGCCCATGTGGTTTCCCCCGGTGGAAATTAAGGGCAATCTTTATATCGATGCAGTTTATCTCACCGATGCCAACTTGATGGCAGCCATCAGGCGAGGCGCTGATGAGTTGTGGATTATTTGGACGGTGAGCGATCGCCCGGTATGGCACGATGGTTTTGTCGCTAACTATTTCCAGATTATTGAAACCACAGCTAACGGACATTTTCGGCAAGATTTGAGGCGGATTGAAGCCAATAATACTGCGATCGCTGCTGGGCAGTCAGGGGAATTCGGCCGCCATATCGACCTAAAAATCCTCAAAGGTGAAGTCCCGCTGCATTATCTCATCAATCTCAGTAGCGATCGATTTAAAGAATCGGTTAATCGCGGCGTAGAATTTGCCCGCGAGTGGTGTCAAGAACGAGGAATTACCGCGACTAAATCTGGCGGTAGCATACCAACCGAGCCGATGACAAAATTAAGATTTACCGAAGAAATGAAAGGGTACATTACTTTGGGTGAATCTGACTATAGAGCCGGATTTAAATCTGAGGATAACGGTTCTTATCTGATGGTCGAACTGACCATTAAAATGGATGATGTCGAAAAATTCATTACCGAGCCACAACACGATGCTAGTGTCGAAGGTGAAATTAATTGCGAAATATTAGGCGGCAAACTGCCAATAGAAAAAGGACGTTTTAATCTATTTATTGATGAAGGAGATCCCACTCATAAAAAAATGCTCTATCGCCTTTACTTTAAAGATATTGCCGGACACCCACTTACTCTCGATGGCTTTAAAGATGTCAAAGACGATCCTGGATTCGATCTGTGGAGCGATACTTCTACTTTATATACCCGAATTTATCGAGGTCAGATCGAACCTGGTGGCGAACAGTTCGCAGAAATTGTAGCGGCAGGAATCATTCAAATCCATCTAGTTGACTTCTTAAAACAATTGACTACTTTTCGAGCGGAAGGCCCGACCGCAGCTTCTAGAGTTTCAGCTTTGACTCGATTTGGTATCTTCTTCCTCGGTAAACTTTGGGATGTTTATGCTAATCAAGTGCTGTTATACGGTCCTTATTAATAAGAAGTTCAGACGTTCAGAAGTTGTAGAGACACAAGATCTCGCGTTTTTACAGATTGCGAATTGGGAATTGGGAATTGCGAATTGTCTGAAAAGTCCCCCAAAGCTTGATAGGATCGATAATTGCAGCAACAATTTTCTCCCTCAAATCGATATGAGTCATCGTCCAGGCAACATTGCACCGCACGGCGGTCAACTAGTTAATCGCATCGCTACACCCGAACAACGTCAGGTATTTTTAGATAAAGCTGATTCTCTCCCCAGAGTGCAACTAGACGATCGCACCACTTCAGATTTGGAAACGATCGCGATCGGCGCTTTGAGTCCCTTAACGGGTTTTATGGAAAAATCAGACTACGATTCGGTAGTTGCCGATATGCGTCTAGCTAGTGGCTTGCCGTGGTCTATCCCCATTACCCTTTCAGTTGAAGAATCGGTAGCTGCACCCCTGAAAGAAGGAGGATGGGTACGCCTGGACGATCGTACGGGTAGATTTATTGGAGTCTTAGAATTGACCCAAAAGTATTCCTACGACAAAACCCGCGAGGCGGTTAACGTCTATCTCACCGACGATGTGAAACATCCCGGCGTGCAAGTGGTCTTCAATCAAGGAACCATTAATCTAGCCGGTCCGGTTTGGTTGCTGCAACGAGATCCCCATCCCCAATTCTCAGCTTACCAAATCGACCCAGCCGAGTCTCGGAACTTGTTCGTGCAAAAAAATTGGAAAACCATTGTGGGCTTTCAAACCCGCAACCCCATTCATCGCGCTCACGAATACATTCAAAAATGTGCGATGGAAACCGTAGATGGCTTATTTCTGCATCCTTTAGTTGGGGCCACCAAAGATGACGATATTCCGGCTGACGTGCGGATGCGCTGCTACGAAATCATGCTAGAACACTACTACCCACACGATCGAGTAATTCTAGCGATTAACCCCGCTGCCATGCGCTACGCCGGGCCGAGAGAAGCAATTTTTCATGCCATAGTGCGGAAAAATTACGGCTGCACTCACTTCATTGTCGGTCGCGATCACGCCGGGGTGGGCGACTACTACGGCACTTACGACGCTCAATATATTTTTGACGAGTTCGAGCCATCGGAATTAGGCATCGTGCCGATGATGTTCGAGCACGCTTTCTACTGCACCCGCACCCTGCAAATGGCTACTACTAAAACTAGTCCTAGCCTGCCAGAAGAACGGATTCACCTATCGGGGACTAAAGTGCGGCAAATGCTATCCCAAGGAGAAAAACCACCGCAGGAGTTTTCTCGCCCCGAAGTAGCGGCCGAATTGATTCGGGCGATGCAGGAACGTAGTTAATCGTGTAACAGTTAGTCTAGGAGGAGAGAAGGAGAGAGGGCGGAGAGAGCGAAGAGAGCGAAGAGGGCGAAGCGGGCGAGCATTCCTAACTCAACACTCAACACTCAACACTCAACACTCCACACTTCTTAAACTTCTGAACTTCTGAACTCCTAGCTATTACCTATAACCTGAGCAATGAAGCGGCGGAGATTTTTGCAACAGGCTAGCTGGCTGCTAGCAGCTACGGCACTAGGCGAAACTGGGCTGGTAGCTCCCTCTTTGGGAATGCCTTTAATCGATCGCTACTATCGAGCTTTGGCGCAACCAACTGGGCGGAAACTAGCCCTATTGGTAGGAATTAACCAATATCCGCGAATTGCCTCTTTAGGAGGTTGCCTCACCGATGTCGAACTGCAAAGAGAACTTTTGATTCATCGTTTTGGCTTCCTCCCCCAAGATATTCTGACTCTGACAAATAAAGAAGCTACCAGACAAAATATTGAAACTGCCTTCTGGGAACATCTGACTCAACAGGCTGTAGCGGGCGATGTGGTGCTGTTCCATTTCAGCGGTTACGGGAGCCGGATCGATCTCGATGGGGCAGCAAATCCAAATAAAGAAGCAAGAACTCGCGTCTCTACAAATTCCATATCTAAAACTAACTCCTTAGTGCCCGTCGATGGCATTCTCTATCACAAGGGAGTGCCCGTGGTAAATAACCTGTTGGAAAAAACCTTATTATTGCTGTTGCGATCGCTACCTACAGACCGAGTAACGACGGTACTCGATACCAGCTATGCCGATGCTTCAGACCGATTGCAGGGCAACTTGAGAATTCGCTCTCTGCCAGAATTTACCATCGAGCAACCGAGCGAGGAGGCATTAGCAGTTCAGCAGCAACTAATGGAGAAGCTGAAGTTATCTCCTACAGACCTAGAGCGCCAATCGATGCCAGGAGTGGTGCTAGCGGCCTCGGCCCCCAATTGTCCTGCTACCGAAGCCGCCTGGGGAGGATTCAGCGCCGGATTGTTTACCTATGCTTTAACTCAATATCTCTGGCAAGCCACTTCGCCAACGACAATTCAGATCGGTTTCAATCGAGCGGCTGAAAGCGTAGAACAACTGGCTGGGAAAGACCAACAGCCCCAGTTGAGCGGACAGAGAAGCCAGCAGCCCTCATTACTGGCATACGATCTCAACCCAGTTCCGAGCAGCGGGGCCGATGGTGTAGCCCTCGCAGTAGAAGATAGCAGTAAAACCGCTCTCTTGTGGCTAGCAGGATTGCCTACTCGCTTAGTTGCTTACTATGGTATTAATTCGATCGTCGAAGCGATCGATATCACTTCACCTGATGTACAACCGCTGCAATTGCAAATTCGATCGCGCGAAGGTTTGACAGCCAGAGCGAGAGTGCTGGGCGCTCCCACTTTAGAAACCCCAGAGCTACAAGTCGGGCAGCTAGTACGAGAATATATTCGAGTTTTGCCCCGTCAAGTGGGTTTAACCATTGCCTTAGATGCGAGTTTAGATCGAATCGAGCGGGTAGATGCCACCAGTGCTTTAGGTAACATCCCTTTAGTCGCATCAGTCGTAGCCGCTGGAGAGCAACCGGCCGACTATTTATTTGGCAAGGCGCGAAAGGGAGATGGGGAGATGGGGAGATGGGGAGATGGGGCGAGGGAGAGAGGGAGAGAGGGAGAATTACTCACTCAACACTCAACACTCAACACTCAACACTCCACGGGGGGTTATGGCTTGTTCTCTCCTAATGGCGATTTAATTGCCGATACCATGGGCGAACCAACGGAAGCGATTAAGTCAGCAGTAAATCGTCTCAGTCCGAAGTTGCAAAAGTTGCTGGCAGCTAAGTTATGGCGATTGAGTGGCAATGAGACATCTTCGCGGTTGGGAGTAAGAGTGACACTAGAAACAGGCGGACCGGTCGTCCAAGTATCGATCGAAAAAGAAACAACCAGATCGCCCTTTAACAATCAAAAATTAGCCAACAATCCGGCTGGAAAACGTCTGTTGTCAGGCGAAGGCATCCCCAGCTTATTGGCAGGCGATCGCGTTCAATATCGCATAGAGAATTACAGCGATCGCCCGCTCTATTTGATGCTGTTCGCTTTAGATAGTAACGGTAATGTCTTTACTATGTATGCCTCCGATTCTAGTCAGTTAGAAGGGCTAACGATTCCCCCAGAAAAAACCATAATCTGGCCCCAACCGAATACGGCTAACGAATTGAAGATTCAAGGTTTTCCCGGACTAGCGCAAACCTACTCGATCTGCTCTTCAGAGCCATTTACTAATGCGATCGCGGCCATGGGAAATCAAACCAAACAACCAGGAGCGATCGAGTTAGCTAACCCCTTAGAAGTAGCTCAAGCTGTATTGCAAGATTTACATCAAGCTAGCGGTATTGCTCCTGAAACCATAGGTACTGCTGCTGATACCTACACTCTAAATGTCAATAACTGGGTAACTTTCAATTTTAATTATCAAGTCAAACCTCGCGCGATCGCCTGATATCAAATCCGGTTAAACACTTGCGAGATCGCTGGAGGGCTTGCTTTAGTTCCCCGCTCAGCGTAGCAGCGGGGAGTAGTTTACTTACTAGCGACAATAGCTTCTGCTTGTCTGGCGCTGACGGGTTTAGAAAATAAATATCCTTGGGCTTCATCGCATCCCAAATTTTTTAATCGAGCTAGCTGAGCGGGTGTTTCTACACCTTCAGCGATCGCTTTAATTCCTAAAGAATGGGCTAAGGTAATAATAGTCTGCACGATTTGGCTATTTTTGCTTTCAGCGTCGATGCCGCTGACAAAAGAGCGATCGATTTTGAGTGCATCGATAGGGAAACTATGTAAATAACTTAAAGATGAATAACCTGTACCGAAGTCATCAATGCTGAGTTGAATTTTTTGCTGTTTGAGTTGAGCCAATAGTTCGATCGTTTTTTCTCCACGATCCATCAGCATCGTCTCAGTAAATTCTAATCTCAGGTTTTCTCCAGTTAAGCCAGTATCAGCTAAAATTTTGGCTAATTTATCGACGAAATCGAACTGTTTGATTTGTTTGTTAGAAAGATTGATGCCGATCTGCATAGATGAAGAGTTAGGAAACTTTTCTTGCCAAGCGCGTAATTGTTGACAAGCCGATCGCAAAACCCATTCACCCATCGGGACGATTAAACCCGTATCTTCCGCAATCCCAATAAAATCGCCTGGAAAAACTAAGCCTTTTTCTGGATGTTGCCAGCGGATTAAAGCTTCAAAACCTATGATTTTGTCCGTAGTAAGAGAGACAATGGGCTGATAGTAAAGCAGAAATTCTTCGCGTTCTAAAGCATAACGCAAATCCATTTCTATTTGCGATAGATGAACAGTTCGATCGTACATTTCCCGCTCGAATATCGTATAACGGCCTTTGCCTAAAGCCTTAGAGCGGTACATGGCAATATCGGCATCTCGCAGGACTTCTACGCCATTTTGATAGTTTGCTGTCCCGAAAACAATGCCAATGCTAGCCCCACTAAACAATTTGTGCTCGTCTATATGAATTGGAGATGTTAGCTTATCTAATAATCGATCGGCAACGGCGATCGCATTTTGCAGATCGTGTAAATCCTCCAAGAGAATGGCAAATTCATCGCCACTCAATCGAGCGACAGTATCGACTTCGCGGCAGCAGCATTTGAGAATACTAGAAATGGCCATTAACAGTCGATCTCCAACTGCGTGCCCCCAACTGTCGTTAATGGTTTTAAAGCGATCGAGATCGATAAAAAAAACAGCAAATAAATAATCTTTGTTTCTTTTTTGGCGTTGGATAGCTTTTTGCAAATACTCCATAAACAAAGTTCGATTGGGCAAGCCAGTCAGGGCATCGTGCAAAGCCTGATGGAGTAGTTTTTCCTGAGTTTGTTTGTGTTGAGCGATTTCTTGATTGAGGCGATTAATAACTCTTTCTAGTTCGGCCGTTCTTTGTTCGACTTTTTGCTCTAAACTAGCGTTTAACTGAGCGATTTCTGCTCTAGCTGTCTGCAAAGCTAATTGATGTTCGATTCTGACAATAACCTCTTCAATTTGAAAAGGTTTAGTAATATAATCTACTCCGCCAACGGTAAAGGCTTTAACTTTATCGAATACATCATCTAAAGCGCTTAAAAAAATGACTGGAATACCACGAGTTCGAGCGTCAGCTTTTAGTCGCTGGCAGACTTCGTAACCATCCATTTCCGGCATTTTAATATCTAGCAAAATCAGATCTGGTGGCTCTTTTTGGGCGGCGATTAGAGCCATCGAACCATTTTTAGTGCAGCGAACCTGATAGTTTCTTTCGGTTAAAGCCGCCGACAAAACCCGCAAATTAGCAATAGTATCATCAACTACTAAAATATTTTTGCTGTCGGAATTTAACTGCGGATCGTTCATGAGTTTAAGGCGGCTGAAACGAGGTTCATAATGCGATCGAAATTAAAATCATCTACTTCTATTTGAATCGAGCGGGCTAAATCTCGATCCGCTTGAGATATTTGGGACAATAAGCGATCGATCTGTTGTTCGTCAATGGCAGCAGCAGCCTCAGCTAGTTCTCTCAACCATTCTTCTGGCATTACTGCTAACGCTGCGGGGGTTAATCTTTCGGTGCTTGTGGCTTCAGAAGTATCTTCCGAGTAGATGTCTTCATAAACATAGCGAACTCCCAAATACTGAGCCATCTTAGCAAAAATTTCTTCTTCTCGAAAAGGCTTGCGAACGAAGTCATCGCAGCCTGCGGCTAGGACGACTGCTTTTTCGGATTCCAGAGTGCTAGCGGTTAGAGCCAAAATTGCCGTCGCTTGTCCCTGAAGATGAGATCTAATTTGTTGGGTGGCTTCATACCCGTTCATCACTGGCATTTGCATATCCATCCAAATTAAATGGGGTTGCCATTGTTGCCAAATTTCTACAGCTTCTCGCCCGTTGCTAGCTTCTTCAACTATGAAACCAATCGGACGGAGTAATTTTAATAATAGTAGACGGTTCTCTAGGCGATCGTCTACTACTAAAATTCTATATTCGCTTCGATCTGGTTCGATGCCAATAACTCTTTTAGTATTTTTATATCCGGCAATCTTGCTAGCTTCGCTTGCTTGCGCTTGGATATTAAATTTAAAGACACTGCCTTTACCCAATTGCGAACTGACAGCGATCTTGCCTCCCATCAGTTCGACAAAATTTTTACTAATAGGTAAGCCTAAACCCGTTCCCTGTTGAGATTTTTTACCTATTTCTGTCTGAACGAATGCTTCAAACACGCGCTCTAATTCTTCAAAAGCAATTCCTGCACCCGTATCTTCAATATCAAAAAATATGTTATAAATTTTATCTGTTTCTTGCTCGTGGTTTCTAACTCGAAGAATTATATTTCCTTTGTCAGTAAATTTGATGGCATTGCTTAATAAGTTAATTAAAACTTGACGTAGCTTTTTGTCGTCCGTGTTAATATATCGAGGCAGATTCTCACTTCGTTCGATAATAAATTGTAACCCTTTAGTTTCTGCCCTCATTCTTAACATATCATAGAGCGAATCTAACAAAACATATAAGTCAAAGTCAATGGGATAAAGAGTCATTTTCCCAGACTCGATCTTAGCTAAATCTAAAACATCGTTAATCAATGATAGTAAATGTTCTCCACTGCGATTGATAATATTAATGTTTTCTTGCTGTTCTCGACTGAGGGATGAGTCGCGATTCAGCAGTTGAGAGAAACCGAGGATGGCATTAAGAGGAGTCCTGAGTTCGTGGCTCATGTTAGCTAAAAATTCGCTTTTAGCACGATTGGCTAGTTCTGCTACTTCTTTAGCTTGTTGGAGTTCGGCAGTCCTAGATTGAACTCTAATTTCTAACTCTTGATTAGTGCGATCGAGTTCTTGATTGGTACTAGCTAAATCGGCAAAAGAAGCTTGTAGTTGCCTTGCCATCTCATTAAAAGAATGGGATAAGACGTTCAGTTCGACAATGCTTTTAACTTCTACTTCTTGGTTCAAATCTCCTTGGGCAATGGCAAGAGAAGCCTTACCCAAACGCAAAATTGGTTGAGTAATCCAACGAGAAGTAATTAACCCCAATAAAACAGCAACTAATAAGGCGACGAAACAAAGAGCGATCGTGGTCTGGTTGTTAGCATTAATCTGCTCCATAAAATCTGATTCGGGGATAGTAGTTACGACCAACCAATCCAAACCAAATTCATCTTTCCAGGGGGTAACTCGAACGAATTGACGTTTACCTTGCAAGAAAAATTCTAATTTTTGTTCGTCTTTAATAGCCGCAAAATTGCCAAACTCTTGCCGCAAATATTTAGATGTTTCTTTAACTTGAGGATCGGAACTATTTAAGACGCTGAGCCTTTTGGCGACGTTATTGACTAAAGTAAAAGGCTGTTCGCTGGTAGAACTACCAATAAATAAACCATCGCGTTCGATAATAAAAGTTTTGCCGCTAGGAGTAATTTTTAATTGTTCTAAAAACTGACTAACGCCCGATAAAAGCAGATCGATACTAAGTACCCCTAACAATCGCTCTTGGCGATCGTAAATGGGACTATTAATAGTTACAGAAATAATTTCAGGGGAGTCATCCCAGTTATATACTGACCCCCAAACAGTTTTTTTCGCTTTTACTGTGTCCGTATACCAAACCTCCGTCAACGGTTGGTAATCGTCGTATACTTTCAATAATTTGTTACGATTGCCTAGCTTATCTGTTGTATAGACTTCATTAATCCACTTCGTCGCTGGTGAAAGTTCTTCGATCGTCACTCCATGACCTGGCTCGACTCTCCCAGCCCCAGTAAATTCTCCAGTTTTGAGAGCATAAGAAATATAGCTGATATCGGGATAAGTTTGCAGTTGTCTCCAAAAGTAATGACCTGCTTTTTTGAGATCTTTTATATCTAGCAATCCCAGATCGATCGCATGGAGATTAATTCGATCGAGCTTTTGAGCCGTTTCTAAATAATTATCGAGACGTTCGGAGACTAAATCGCTACTTTTATCCATCAATCTATCTGCCAGATCGTTAACTGCTTCCTGACCGTTTTTAAAAGAGAGATAGCCAACTAATCCTACTGCGCCAACTACTTGCAACAAAAAGGGTAATACCAAAACTAAGCGGAGTGGGACTCCTTGAAACTTCTTAGATTTTTCATTATGTTCTTTTTTTGTTAATGCGATACGTGCTATCGCACAGGCTGTCGCCAACGAGCGAGGTAATTTCATATTTATTTGCTCAATTTACAGTTAGGAATACCAGAAATAAAAGCTATCTATATAGCTCTAGGATGCCCCAAAATAGATTTTGCATAACATTTGCTGGTAAGCTAGCCGACTCTAATCGGGTAGGAAAAACGCGTTCTAGTGCGTCTCTATGGTAATTCGGCGGGCAGAAACTATGGTTCTCATGCATTCTATGTAATAATTGATATTGGTCGTAAGGCACAAGCCTGAATTGAACCAAGGATTGGGATGCGCCCAACCAGATTGACACGAACGTACTAGCAAGCTAGGTGAACAGTGCAAACTCTGGGAAACGCAGGTGAAATTGAATAAGACAAAAACGATACGTAGTACCCATGGTCTATGGGGGAAAGAAATTGCCTGTCAAGTCGGGCTGTCGGGGAACCAACGGTGGGAGTAGTTATACGTTCGTACCAACGGGTTCTAGATAAGTGGCGTGGGGCAGGAAGTTCTCAATCGCGAGATAGGGAAGCCCGCGCTGTACCGCTTGCGGTCAGCGTCGGGAGGAAGTCACATTGGCAAACAGTTGGTGGGAAATTGAAATTTTCTCTGAACCAGACCTAGAAGATACGATCTTCTGGCGGTTAGAGCAGTTCGGCGGTCGCGGAATGTCTAGCGATCGCCAAGGAACATTAGTTAGAATTTGCACGTATCTTCCAGAAAGGCAAGCACAGCTACTAGATTTAGCCGCTTTAGCTCTCTGGTTGCGTCAAGATGCCCTGATTGCCGAACTTCCAGCACCAACGGCCCGCTGGCACTTAATCGATGAAGAAGATTGGTCTAGCAGTTGGAAAGAACATTGGGAACCGCAAGCGATTGGGGATCGGCTGCTGATCTATCCAGCGTGGTTACAACCTCCAGAGAAGCCGGAACGCTTGGTATTGCGCCTCGATCCGGGGGTTGCTTTTGGCACGGGAACTCATCAGACAACTCAGCTATGTCTGGAATCTTTGGAAATGCACCTCGACGGAGAACCCGAACCGATAGTAATAGCCGATATTGGCTGCGGTTCTGGTATTTTATCGATCGCCTCGATTTTGTTGGGAGCTAACAAAGCTTATGCTGTCGATACTGACTTTTTAGCCGTGCGCTCGACTCGCAGCAACCGAGATTTAAATAGCATTAGCGCCGATAAATTATTGGTCGAAAAGGGCAATATCAATCGTTTAATTCAAATGCTCGACCGGCCCGTTGATGGTTTCGCCTGCAATATTTTAGCTGAGGTGATTATCGATTTGATTCCTCACCTCGAAGCGATCGCCCATCCCCAAACCTGGGGTATTCTCAGCGGCATTCTTTTAGACCAAGCCAAACCCATTGCCGATACTCTCGAAGCCCATGGCTGGTCGGTAGCCACTCTATGGCGGCGGCAAGATTGGTGTTGTTTTAATATTAGGCGATCGTGATTAAGTAATAAGTAATACATAAACTATGTAACTTTTAGGAGGAATGGATGTCAATTATTGTTTCCGCAATTACAGCCCTGGTTGCTTTGTCGATCGCCTTTCGCAATCCTAATATTGCTGGTGAAAAAAATCGCGATCTGGTTAGAGCGATCGCCCTTTTAATTGGAATTCTGGCAGCTTTAGCCTCTATATATCAATTAGTGTTTCGGTTTCTAGTAATCGTACCCACGGGAAAAATTGCGGTAGTTGAAGTCTGGGGTAAAGTTGAAGATAATGCTCTTGCGCCTGGAATTCATTTTGTCAATCCTGCGGGAAAAATTATCGAATTTTCTAGTCGCTTCAAAGATCTTAAAGAGACTGTAGACACGACATCTAAAGAGGGACTAGCTTTCAAAATGGATGTGAGTTTGCAATACCGAATCGATTTTAAAAAAGCCAAAGAGATTTATCAAAATATCGGCACTAGCGAAGAAGAAATAATTATTTCAAGATTTCGATCGCTGATTCGGCAAACTACTTCTAATTACGATTTAAAAGCGATTTATGGAGAAAAACGCCAAGAGGTTGCGATCGCTTTGCATCAACAAATTAAAGATAATTTAAGTCCTCTGGGCTTTGCGGTCGAAGAAACTTTATTGAGGAATGTAATTTTACCAGAAGGAGTTCAAGCAGCCATCCAGCAAAAAATTGAAACCGAACAGCAAAGCCAACAGTTAGATTTTGAGCTAGAAAAAACTCGTAAAGAAGCACTGCGTAAAAAAATTGAAGCTCAAGGAATAGCCGACGCTCAAAAATTAATTTCTCAAGGGTTAACGGAGCAAGTTTTAAAACTAAAAGCGATCGAAGCTACACAAAAGTTAGCAGAATCTCAAAATACTAAAGTGATTATAGTCGGAGGTAAAGATAACTTGCCGCTGATTTTGCCAGGACAGTAGAGTTAACAAAGTCAGAAGTCAGAAGTCAGAAGTCAGAAGTCAGAAGTCAGAAGTCAGAAGTCAGAAGTCAGAAGTCAGAAGTCAGAAGTCAGAAGTTCGATCGTGTAGCGAAGGGCTTCAGTTGCTAGGTGAAAGTCGTACCCTTCCCACTTATTACTCAGTAGCTTTATAATGATGGGTAGAGGATTTTTGAATAATTTTTAGAGGTGAGGATATGAAGTTTGACTATAGATTGCCAGCAATACTCGGTCAAGCAACTGTTATTACTGCGATCGTGGCGATGCAACCCCTAGCAGCCATGGCGCTAACTGGGGAAGAAGTCAATAATATTGCCCGCGAGGTAACAGTTTTAATTCGAGGTGATAAAGGACATGGCTCTGGAGTTATCGTTTCTCAAAAGGACAACACCTATTATGTGTTAACGGCTAAGCACGTCATCGTGCGGGAAGATAATTACAAGATCGTAACGGTTGATAAGAAAGCTTATGAAGTCGATCGTAAAAAGATTAAGCAGTTGCCAGATGTCGATTTAGCAGTAGTGGAGTTTACTAGTAAAGAAAGTTATAAAACTGCCAAGATTGCCAGTTCTGATACTGTTAGTGAAGGGAAACCAGTTTTTGTCTCTGGTTGGCCCAAACCGGGCAGTACGCAACAACTGGTGCGTCAATTTACTGATGGCAGAGTATCGGGATTTTTAGATAAACCCGTGATGGGCTATCAAATGAGCTATACCAACGTCACTCGTAGGGGCATGAGTGGCGGTCCCGTCGTCGATGCTGGCGGGCGCGTCGTTGCCATTCATGGGTTGGCAGATAGCGAAGAAGCGCAATCGCTAGAAGCAGAAGGTGTAAGTCCAGAAGCTGCGGCTAAAATTGCTTCTTTAATCAAGCCCGGTTTTAACTATGGAATTCCGATTAAAACCTTTTTGACTCAAGCACCTCAGCAAGGACTTTATTTAAGCTTGCAAGTCGAAGATACCCCAGCGGGGGAATTAGGCGCTCCCTACGTCGCCAGCAACCAAACCGACGAACGGGACAAGATTGAGAACATCAATGAGGTGTTAGATTCGATCGATCGTACCGTTAATACCCTCGATCGAGGAGTAGATACCATTCGCGGCATCTTCCGCTAGAAGTTAAAGAAGTGTGAAGTGTGGAGTTGCTAGTTGTCAATTGTCAGTTGTCATATCAAATCCGGTTCTCATACCATCCATTGCTGCCCTCACCCCCAACCCCTCTCCCACGGGAGAGGGGAGCCGGAGGCTCCTTGAGGTCAAGACGGTTTTGGAAACCGGATTTGATATCAGTTGCTAGTTGCTCCCCATCCCCCCATCTCCCTCTCTCCCCCTCTCCCCTCAGCCGTTATGATAAAAATAAAAAATTGAGGCAATCGTGACCACATCCCTGCATTGGCAGCAGCGAGTCGGCAGTCAGCGAAATTGGGCTTGGCGTGGCTGGCAAACTCGCTATACTTACGTGCGATCGCGAGACAATTGGCAAAGCAAGCGATCGCAACTATCCGATTCTCCCCTAAATACTCCCGTACTCCTGCTGCATGGATTTGGAGCTTCTATCGGGCATTGGCGGCATAACCTAGAGGTTTTGGGCGAACATCATACCGTCTATGCTTTAGATATGCTGGGCTTTGGAGCCTCCCAAAAAGCTCAGGTTAACTATAAAATCGACCTTTGGGTAGAGCAGGTTTACGATTTTTGGCGCACCTTTATTCAAGAGCCAGTGGTGTTGGTAGGTAACTCCATTGGTTCGTTGGTTTGTTTGGCAGCCGCAGCTAATTACCCTCAGATGGTGAAAGGCATTGTCATGATTAGCTTGCCCGATATGTCGGCGCGAGATGATGCCATTCCTAAGTTATTACGCCCCTTGGTAGCTGGCTGCGAGAGGTTAGTTGCTTCCCCGTTGATTATCAAAACTTTGTTTTATCTAGTTCGCCGACCATCTATAGTCCGAAAATGGGCTGCTATTGCTTATGCTAACCCAACAGCAGTGAGCGACGAACTGGTAGAAATTTTTGCCGGGCCTGCCCAAGATCGAGGAGCGGTAGCAGCATTTTATGCCATCCTTCGAGGCATGATGGGGGCTGACTTCGGGCCTAGTGCTAAAACCGTGCTTCCTAGCTTAGAAATTCCCATCCTCTTGCTGTGGGGACGGGAAGACCGGATGATTCCCCACAAGTTATCCCGTCGCTTTATCGATCTCAACCCCAAGTTGCGACTGGTTGAGGTAGAAAATGCGGGCCACTGTCCTCACGATGAATGTCCCGAAATCGTCAATCAGATTTTGCTAGAGTGGCTCGAATCTGAGTTTGCGATCTCAAAACCAGAATTCAAGATGTCGGCTAAACCCTCTTAAAAAAAGAGTTGTAGAGATACGAAATCTCTCGTATCTAGCCCTCACCCTAAATCCCTCTCCCACGGGAGAGGGACGAAAGACTTTAACCGCCTCGATTGACTCTGGAGAATATCTGGCGGCTGAACTTTGAACTAGTTTGACTCCGGCTCCCTTTCTGCCTCTTGCTCCCTCTCCTGGGGGAGAGGGCTGGGGTGAGGGAGTACCGAGGATGTAGACGCTTTCTTCGGCTTCCCGCAGGGTGGGCAAGCTGCGTCTAGCCAAGTTCTGGGGGACTTATGTATACACCGTAGCTCCCAAGGGAGAGGGGAGCCGGAGGCTCCTTTGAGGGAAAGTAGGTTTTGGCAACCGGATCTGGTATGAGATCCGATTAAATCGTTTTGCCGCCATAATTTCTGGCAAAACCCGCCCCTACAAAGATTATTCTGAACTCCTAAACTTCTGTATTCTTGTCAAGCCACCAATTCCTGGCACAATTTGGTTTCTAATTCTAATTCTCGATCGCTCATGGCTTGAATACCTGCAACGATCGTCTGGCGAGCATCTAAAGTTTGCTCGTAAGATCTGAGCCACTGTTGGGCGGTATTGCCCTCTCTGAGAATCTTTTGTACGGGAGAGAGGAAACAACTAAAGCCTCTAGTTAAAGCGATCGTTTCTACTTCTTGATAGATGCGATCGAGCCACTCTTTAGCTGTAATTATTTTCCCATCTTGCCAATGGTGTAATTTAGCATCGAGGCTAGACTCTGCCGCCGCTGCTTCGTTAGCATCAGTCAGCGCCACCAGTTCTTCAGCACTAAATTTACTGGTTTCTAAGGGATCTAAGCTAGGATCGCTCGTCAGTTGCCACAAACGGGCTTCGAGTAAAGCCGTCACCGCTAGTAAAGCTATTGGGTCGGCAATCAAATCGCAAATTCTCAGTTCTAAGCGATTGAGGTCGTAGGGGCGGCGATTGCCATTCGGTCTTACAGACGACCACAGGTGGCGAACATTTTGCATCGTGCCAGCATCTAGCTGTTGTTCGGTCCAGCGGATAAAGTGGGCGTGGCTGCTAAATAGGGGGACGTGAGCCGGAGTTTTCGGGAAAGTGGCCCAACGAGTGGAGTGATAACCAGTCGCACTACCGTTCAAAAATGGAGAAGAAGCACTTAAAGCTAGGTAAAGAGGGGCTTCAACCCGAACGAGGCGGCAAGCGCGAATCAGTAATTCTGGGTCGCTAATACCGATATTGATATGAATGCTAGCGGTGACGACTTTGGTGCCGTAAGTTTGTTCGATGTAGGTATGATAATCGTTCTGCGGATCTGAACGCCAAAAGCGATCGCTTCCTCCTAAAGACAGCGTACTGCCAGGAATCAGGGTGTAATCTCCCAAACGCTTTAAATAGCTTCTAAGTCGCTGCCGGGGTTGTAGCAAGGCACACAGCAGGCGATCGTAACAACAAAGAGGAGCGGTAGTATATTCGACATTGCGGCTATCTGGTTCGGTAACGAAACCGTCTAGATCTGCCACAATCCGGTGAGAAAGGCCGACGACCTCCCCTTCAGGAGTGCCAGTGTAAATTTCGACTTCAAAGCCTTTGGATAGCAACATATTCGATCCTGTGAGGGGATGGGGAGATGGGGAAATGGGGAGATGGGGAGATGGGGAGAGAGGGCGAGAGTCAGAAGTTTGAACTCTTGACTTCTAACTTCTGACTCCTGACTTCTGACTTCTGAACTTCTTTATTCTAGTTTCGCATCAAAGCTCGTGTTGTTGATGGATCGTTGTGGAAGTCTCGATCGAACGAATTAAACAGGGAGGGCAATTTGTGCTATCAATACAACTAAGCTGCCGATCGAGCGGTTCGGGACTTATTAGGGTCATTAAATACCTCCGATAATTCTGGTGAGGTAGGTATCATGCTTGCCTTTATGTTTAATTTATGGAGTTCTCTATTCACTACCCGCGAACCATAGATAATAAACAGCGGTCGCCGAGCGATTTTGTACTTTTATGACAGAATCAGAATTTACTTGGGAAGTTGCCATAGAGGTTGCCGACAAGCTGGTATACAACCATAGCAATATTCACTTAAAGGATATTGAAATTACGGTTCTTCAGGCTTCTTGGGAAGGTATCACCTATCAACAAATGGCAGATAATTACGGCTATAGTGCCGAGTATCTGAATAAAGATATCGGTTATCGGTTGTGGCAAAAGCTAACAGAAGCATTAGGAACCGGAGAAAAGGTTAGCAAGCAGAATTTTAAAGAAGCACTAAAGCGGGTATGGAAAGAACAAAAATTTACTGTTAATGCGATCGCACCAACATCGCTACCATCTTTATTACCATCTGATTCTTTCTATATCGAACGCCCTCCTCTAGAAGAACGCTGTTTGACAGAGATCTTACAACCGGGCTGTCTGCTGAGAATTAAAGCGCCTTTGCAGATGGGGAAGACGGAACTGATGTCTAAGATTTTGTCTTATGCCAGAGAGCGAGGCTACCGCACGGTGGAATTAAATCTGCGAGATGCTACTACAGCCGATTTCAGCCAACTCGATACTTTTTTACAGTGGTTGTGCGCTAGCATCACGGAAATTTTGCAGCAGAATCATCCTCTGACAGAACATTGGCAGAAAAGTTTGGGGAATACCAAGATTAAGTGTAGGACATATTTTGAAAAATATTTATTAGCAGGGGATGTCCCTTTAGTTTTGGCTTTAGATAAAGTCGATAAAATCTTCCCATATCCCGAAATCGGGGGTGAATTTTTAGGAATGTTACGCACCTGGCATGAGGATGCTAAAACTCGAAATTTGTGGCGACAATTGCGGTTAGTTATTTCTCATACTGAAACGTATACAGAACTCGATATCGATCGCTCTCCATTTAATGCCGGAACTGAGGTCAATTTACCAGATTTTACTGTCGAACAGGTACGACTTTTGGCGAGAAAATACGGACTCGATTGGGATATCGATCGCACCACCGAGTTAATGAAACTGGTAGGAGGACACCCGTATTTAGTCAGAGAAGCGATCGGGCAAATAGCACGAGAAAACAAATCTTTAGCCGAAGTTTGGCAAACTGCTCCTACCGCTTGGGGGATTTATCGCTATCATTTACAGAAACACAGTCAGAATTTATCAGCTAATCCTGCCTTAGCCAAGGCTTTTTATCAAATAGTTTTAGCCGACGAGCCAGTAGAATTTGACTCGCTGTTGAATCAAGATATAGCAGTTAAATTAAACGACTTAGGATTAGTCAGTTTGTCTGGTAAAAGTGCCATGCCGCGTTACGAATTATATCGACTTTATTTTTGCCAACGCGATTGAATTATGAATTATGAATTCAGCATTCAGTTTTGACAATTATTACCAAGTCGGTGGTAGTTTACCTGGAACGGCAACTACTTATGTGGAACGATCGGCTGATGAGGAATTGTATGCGGGATTAAAAGCTGGCTCTTTTTGCTACGTGTTAAATTCACGGCAAATGGGCAAATCTAGTTTGCGCGTGCAAACGATGAGAAGGTTAGAAGCAGAGGGATTTGCCTGTTGCGCGATCGAAATGAGAGAGCTTTGCACTTATGGAGTGACACCAGATGAATTTTTTGGTGGTTTCTTAAGTTTAATAGTCAGCGGTTTCGATCTGGCGATCGATCTAGGAGAGTGGTGGCATCAGTATGAATATATTTCTCCTTTGTTGCGATTGAGTAAGTTTATCGAAGAAGAAATATTAGAGAAGTCGGTTAAAAATATAGTTATTTTTATTGATGAAATCGATAACGTTTTATCTTTAAAATTCAAGGACGATTTCTTTGCATTTATTCGTAATGCTTATAATCGCAGGGCTGATAATTCTCAATACGAGCGCCTGACTTTTGCTTTGTTAGGTGTTGCCACTCCCGCCGATTTAATTGCCAATACTAATCTGACTCCGTTTAATATCGACAGTCAGGCGATCGAACTATCGGGCTTAGCATTCCCTCAAGCGACTTCCCTAGAGACAGGATTTGTCGGGCGAGTCAAAAATCCGCAAGCGGTGTTGGAGGAGGTACTAAATTGGACGGGCGGACAACCTTTTCTCACTCAATGGTTGTGTCAACTAGTTTCTACATATTCAGAGGCGCTAGCAGATCGTAATTGCGAAGCAGATTGGGTAGCGAAAATCGTGCGAGAAAAGATCGTCGATAATTGGTGGGCACAAGATAAACAACAGCATTTACAAACTATTAGAGAACGTCTTTTAAGTAACGAGTTGCGTAGTTGTCGATTGTTGGGTTTATATCGGCAAATTTTAGATCGAGGAGAAATTGCGGCCGATGATAGTCGGGAACAAATGGAGTTGCGATTATCTGGTTTAGTAGTCAAGCGATCGGGTAAGTTAAGAGTTTACAACCGGATTTATGAAGCTATTTTTAATCGGGAATGGGTCGATGAAGAGCTAGAAAATCTGCGTCCCGATTTTTACGTACAGGCATTCGCTAAATGGGAAGCTACTGAAGGTAAAGATACCTCGTCTTTGTTACGAGAATCGGATTTACAAAAAGCCTTAATATGGGCGACAGGTAAAAGTTTAAGCGATTTAGATTATCAGTTTATTTCCGACAGTCAAAATTTAGCTATTCAAAATTTTGAAATCGCTTTAGATGATGCCGAAACCGAACTAAATCGAGCTAATCTAAAAAAGCAAGAGGCAGAAAGTCAAGTTAACAGCGTATTGCAACGAATTAAGTCGGCTAAACGGCAATTCAAAAGAACGATCGCTATCGGTTCTGCCTTTCTGTTGGGCACGATTCTAATTGCCGCAGGATGGGCAAAACAAGCTAGTTTTTATGCTAGTAAAGCTGAGGACGAACGAGAAAATGCCAAGCTAGCACAAATCGCCACTCAAAGCGTCAAGCAAGACTTAAATGAAGCAATTGAGAGAGAAAGTTCGGCTAGAAAAAAAGCACAACAAGCAGAAGCTTTAGCAATTGAGGCTCAAACTAGACGCAAGCAAGCCGAAATAGCCCGCCAGCAGGCTCAACAAACAGCAAGGCAAGCAGAAGCTTTAACACTTCAAGCTCAAGCCAGACGCAAGCAAGCCGAAATAGCCCGCCAGCAGGCTCAACAAACAGCAAGGCAAGCAGAAGCTTTAACACTTCAAGCTCAAGCCAGACGCAAGCAAGCCGAATCAGCCCGCCAACAGGCTCAAAAAACTGCGCAACAAGCAGAATCTTTAGCACTCCAGGCTCAAGCTAGAGCGGAACGAGCAGAAATAGCACGTAGAAATGCCCTGCAAAAAGTAGAGGCGATCGATCGACAACGCCAACAAAAAGAACGGGAATTAGCTGAAAGCGAGGCAGTAGTTCTCAGTTCGTCAGCCCAAACTATCTTACCTGAAAATCCCTTTGAGGCGATGCTAATAGCTTTAAAAGCCGCACAGAGGATCGAAGAATTAGAAAAAATCCAACCGATAAAAGGTAATGCCAAAACTAAGGTAATGTTTGGACTACAACAAGTGATGTTGAATCTTCAAGAACGCAATCGGCTGGAAAATCATCAAGGTGCAGTCAGCAGCGTTAGTTTTAGTCCAGATGGCAAATACTTAGCTTCAGGAGATGAAGATAATATCGTAAATTTATGGGACAAAAATGGCTCTTTGCTATCTACATTTAAAGGGCATCGCGACAAAATTAATAGTGTCAACTTTAGTCCGATCCCCCCAACCCCTCTTATTAAGGGGGGCGAAGGGGGGATTTTAGCGTCTGCTAGCGATGATGGCACAGTAAAATTATGGAGCGTGCCGAACGGTAAATTAATTAGAACGATCGATACTCGATCGCAATTGAAAAAAAATACCATTGCCATTTTTAGCCCTGATGGTAAAATCTTGGCTTCTTGTAATTCCGATCGCACGATCGAACTTTGGAATGTCGAAGATGGTAATTTATTAAATACACTTAGCTCGCCTAGCGGTCAGGTAACGAATATTAGTTTTAGTCCCGATGGTAAAACTATTGCATTTACTAGTAACAATAAGGCGATCGAATTGTGGAACCTAGAAAATAGTAGCATTGTGACTCTCAAAAGTCATAGTAAAAGCGTGCAAACTACCAGTTTTAGTCCAGATGGCGAGATGTTAGCTTCTGGGAGCACAGACGGAACTGTTATTTTGTGGAATTTAAAGGATGGCAAAATATTAGCAAATCTCGAAGACCATCGCCGTCCGATTTCGAGCGTCGCTTTTAGTCCTGATGGCAAAATTTTAGCCTCTGCCAGCGCCGACAAAACAGTCAAATTTTGGAATGTATGGGAGCTAAGAAATTTTGTTAAAAAAGCACCGCAAACTCTCAAAGGACATCAAAATATAGTATCAAGTATTGCTTTCAGTCCAGATAGCAAAACCTTAGCTTCTGGCAGTCAAGATAAAATCATAAAATTGTGGAATCTAGAAGGTTTAGATGCTAGCAAATTACAAATCAACCAAACTTACGATATCGGTCACTCCGATTTCATTGTCATCGGGATAAGTCCTAATGGGAAGTTATTTGCTCCCGCAGGCGATCGAGGTTTTTTGGAAGTGTGGGATATGCCAAAAAGAACTCGACTATTTACCCTCACTAGCAAGACTAAAGCTCGTATTCACAGCATTGAATTTAGTCCCGATAGCAAGCTAATAGCTGCTGCTAGCGATGACAACACCGTGCGATTGTGGAACGTTAAAGATGGTACTCTCTTCAAAACTCTCGCAGATGGCAGTAACTATACCATTGCGAAATTTAGTCCAGATGGCAAGATTTTAGCAGCCACAACCTCTGACCCCACCAAAGTCTTGGGAAAAATTCAACTATGGCAGATCGCGGACGGAACCCCAATTAAAACCTTGAAAGAAAACCCAGCAGCACCTTGCAAAATTAGGAATATCGATTTTAGTCCAGATAGCAAAATTATTGCTATTAGCTGTTATAACGGCAAGTTACAACTATGGGATATTAGAACTGGGGCTGTAATCTTACATCTTGAAGGTCAAAAAAGCCACATTACTGATGTTAACACTGTCAGCTTCAGTCCAGACGGGAGAATTATGGCTTCTGGTGGTAGCGATACTTTCATCAAAGTTTGGAAAGTTGCAGATGGGACTTTAATTCGGACGATCGCAGCCCATGTCAGGGATATCAGAAAGCTGGCATTTAGCCCAGATGGTAAGACTTTAGCTTCTGCCAGCGACGATCTCACGATTAAACTATGGAATGTGGCAGATATAACTGCCAACAATGCCACAGATTATCTAACTCCCAGCATTACCCTGACAGGACATCAGGGTATAGTTAATGCTTTGAGTCTCACCCCAGATGGTAAAAGTCTGATTTCTGGTAGTTACGACAACACCGTGAAAGTTTGGAATTTAGATATCGACTTGGATGATTTTATTCAGCTTAGCTGCTCGTGGTTGCAAGATTACTTTGTTACCCATCCAGAAGCCAGGGAAACATTTAAGGTGTGTCATAGCAATTCGCAATTAACAATTCGCAATTGACAATTGTTTTGGTCATCCAAATCTAAAAGTGGATTGGGTTTGACGGTTGGAACCGCAGCCATACGACCTCATATCAAATCCGCCGAGCATACCAAGGTTTGCCCTCACTCCGCTTCCGGCTCCCCTCTCCTTGCAGGACTATCCATTACCCACATCTGCTCAAACTCTTGTCCCATCAGTCATATGGGACTTTAATTCTCACCGATAACACCTTCTGGAGGGGGTTTGGGGGGCAGACCCCCCAATTCTTCTGAGCAAACCATCAACTGCTTGCCAGCGAAAAGTCTTGGTAGATAAAGATTTGAAAGCCTTGCAGGAGAGGGGTTGGGGGTGAGGGCTAGATTCATGGTTTTATCCCAGTTTGCAAAAGTAACCGGAGACTTAGTTGACACAGATGCTTGCTATAGCAAGCATCTGCGGGAGCGTATCTCTCCGCTCAGTTTTGAGAATTGGTATTAAAAACCGGATTTTGTATAACCTGACATTTCCAGACATTGAGTTGGAATGTCTGTTTTATCCTCAACTATTTAGACGATCGCTCTGCCAAATTAAAAACCTCTAACTCCAGCATTTACAAAGCTTTCACGAGTCTAAATACAATCAAGATTTTCCTGAATTTATCGCCTGACATTTAACTCCTGACTTTTTCTGTATGGCGTGGTTTCTTGGCATTTAATATAACTGAAATATGCCAAATAAATTCACATTATGCAGAAAACAAAATGCTTCATAAATTGCAGAAAACTCGCTCGATCGCCTTACTAGTTTTGGCATCTGCGATCGCTGGTTCGCTGTTGGCGATATCGGCGCGATCGGCTCAAGCCACAGCAGTTGTCGTACCGCCCCTATATAAAGGCAAGCAAATATTTACTACCCAACGACCAGATTTAAAGATCGTCGATCTGTTAGAAAACGGACAGCAAGCTACCGTTCAAATTAAAAATCAAGGTACGGGCAATTCTCCAGCTTTTAAACTGCGGGCTTACCGTTGGAACGGAGTTCAGTGGATCTCGATCGGGCAAGTAAATATCAATCCTTTAGCAGTAGGTGCAACAATCAATGCGGTTATAATTGCCCCCCAAATAGTGCAATTTCCCACTAAGTATGTTGTCGATCCTGACAATGATGTGCCTGAATCCAGGGAAAACAATAACAGTGCTTATGATACTCCACTCCCTCGTTAATAAACTGTTCGACGTTTAAATTGCCTAATTCGTCAGTCAGGGTGCATCTTATACCAGGGTTTAAAGGAACTGAATTAGAGGGTGAAATTGACTTGTCTAACATCCTCTAGATCGCATTAATTAAGTAAATTGAAGAGCAAAAAAATGAAATTATTCAACATGAAATCGGTCAGCAAATTAGCCGCCACTGTCGTAGCTGGCACTCTCGCCGGAAGTATGTTGCTGCCAACTCCAATTGCAGCTAATCCAAGCTGGTTCATAGATTCAGATACCCTCACCGATGTCAATGGAACTTTGTACTTTATTGCTTATCTCCCCACAACTGGCTGGGAGTTGTGGAAGAGTAACGGTACTGCTGCTGGTACTGTCTTAGTCAAAGATATTAATCCTGGCCCTGCTAGTGGTTTCGATAGTTCCTTAAAATCGCTTACCAATGTCAACGGGACATTGTACTTTAATGCCAGTGACGGCACTCACGGGGAAGAACTGTGGAAGAGCGATGGCACTGCTGTTGGTACTGTGATGGTCAAAGATATTAATCCTGGAATTATTGATTCCGATCCGCACTCTCTCACCCATGTCAACGGCACATTGTACTTTAGTGCCTATAACAACACTCAGGGATACGAACTGTGGAAGAGTAACGGCACCTCGGCTGGTACGGTCTTGGTCAAAGATATTAATCCTGGAATTAATGACTCTCAGCCAAATCACCTCACCAATATTAATGGAACTCTATACTTTAGAGCCAATGACGGCACTCATGGGAGCGAACTGTGGAAGAGTAACGGCACCGCCGCTGGTACGGTTCTAGTCAAGGATATCTTTCCTGGGATTAATAGTTCTGAGCCACAGAATCTCACCAATTTCAACGGTAAATTATACTTTACTGCCGATAACGGGACTCAGGGGTGGGAACTCTGGCAGAGTAATGGCACCTCGGCTGGTACTGTCCTAGTTCAAGATATCTATCCGGGACTTAACGAGTCATACCCGCATAAATTCACCAATGTCAATGGAAACTTATACTTTAGCGCCCGTAACGGCAATCAGGGGTGGGAACTCTGGAAGATTAACGGCATTAACGGTGGCTTGACCCAGAACGGCATTAACCCTCCCATTTTGGTGAAAGACATCAATCCTGGATCTGCTGGCTCAGGCCCATCCAATCTCACCAATATCAATGGCACCTTGTATTTTAGTGCTACTGATGCCACTAAAGGGCGGGAACTGTGGAAGAGTAATGGCACTGCTGCTGGCACGGTCAGGGTCAAAGATAACAACGTTGGCATTAGTCCTTCTAACCCAGAGCATTTCACCAATTTTAATGGCACTTTGTACTTTAGCGCCGATAACGGCACTCATGGGAAAGAATTGTGGAAGAGTAACGGCACCTCTGTTAGCACCGTCCTGGTCAAAGATATCGTGCCTGGGATTACTGGCTCTTATCCAAGTAGACTAACTAATTCTGGTAACAAGTTCTACTTTGTAATTTGGAATGGATCTGAATATCAACTTTGGAAGAGCAACGGTTCGAGTGCGGGTACGGTTAAGGTTTATCCCTAATACCAAATAGTACGAGACTTACGCCAGACCACGTATATGTACCTGGTAAGGTGGTGTTAATTACTCCAAAGAAATGTTTAAGGCGTGCGCTCCAGAGAAGATCGTTGAGAGCATCCAGTTTCGGCGAGGCGATCGATATCTGCCCCGGATATGTATAGATAGGCTGTCGATCGCAGTTATATATCTTCTAAAAGTGGATGCTCCCAGATCGTTCGTTTACCGTTTAGAGAGCAAACGATGATAAGTTTGTATGTCAGAAAACCTTAGAGGATGTCTGAGAAGTCATTTTCGCTACGTTTGCAGCTTGTAGATCCTCCTAAATTCCCCTTAAAAAGGGGGACTTTGAAGGCTATTCCCCCCTGCTTGGTGCGCTTGTATGCGGAGGGAACCTCCGCACAGCGCATCCGCTGCTTGGTGCAAGCTGTATGGCGAGGAAACCTCGCCACGCTTGCATCCGCTTTTTAAGGGGGCTAGGGGGGAGAGCGCAAAGCGCACGCTGCGCGAACGAGTGCAATGATTTTAACTTTTCAGACAACCTCTTAGAGCATGACTTCGGAGAACGATCGATGACATCAATGGAGTTTGCAAAAGCGGTTATTAGTGAAACAGAAATAGAAAAGTTATGGAAAGCATTCAGCGTCTTTGATACAGACGCTAGCGGTGCGATCTCGGTTGAAGAGTTGGGAAACGTGATGCGATCGCTCGGACAAAATCCTAACTCTACCGAACTACGGGATCTAATTAAAGAAGTGGATATCGATCGCTCCGGCAGCATCGATTTTGCAGAATTTAAAGCTTTGATGATTGCTAGGCAAGGCGATCGTCAAAGTCGCCTCAAATTAGCATTTAGCGTGTTCGATAAAGATAATAGCGGTCGCATTACTGCCGATGAGATGCGCAGCGTCATGAGTCGGTTTGAATTAACTGATGCCGAACTTGATGCCATGGTGAAAGAAGTCGATGGCGATGGCGATGGTTCTATAGGTTTTGAAGAGTTTTGCCAACTCGTGCCAGATGAAGTCAAATCGCCCACCGTTCCTGTCAGTTCGGTGTCGGCAACTGCAACCGCTAATGTGACAGCAGCCATTGCTGGTACTGTAGCCGCCAAGATTCAAACCGAGGGCTTGCCCGAATCTTCTGTTAAAGAAACTGCTACAGAAATCGACCCCGAAGTAGCACGATTGCAGGCGCTCTTGGCCCAACATCCTCAAAACGAAAAAGTTCGTGGTACTTCTCGCTTGCAGATGCAGATCGGGTTATTCCGACTGATTCAGGGAGCGGCTTACCGCTGCTTTCGAGTCAGTTTCTCAGCCAATCACGAAACCCACCTTCAGGTCAGGAACTTACCGTATCGCATTACTGATTTTGTCCCATTCGTGCAAACAGCGATCGCACTTTATAAAGGGCTAGGTATTGTCGAAGCAGAATGTCACCCGGTATTAGATGCCGTCGTGCAGTCGATTTCGGAAGAATACGATCGCCTCCAACAGCGAATTCAGAACTGGCAAACCATAGAAAAAAACCCTGAGATGCTGGCTGAGGAACGGGCCATGTTAGCGGCCCGCAGCCAGTCAGCCAATGCCAGGGAGAAGTTTGCCGCCGGGGTAGAATTTGCCATCACCATGAAAAAGCAAAAACTGAGCTTAGGGGATGTTATCGAAGGCGTGCTGGCGGTTAACGAACTGAATCGGTTGCGAGAGCTAGAGCTACGCCAGGAATTCGCACCCCCTCCGGCTAAATCTGAAGGCGATCCCAAAGCTTACCTGAAGCAGTGGCATCGGGTAATTCTCTCCAATGCCTTAGAAACGATCGATGGGGCAATGATGCCCGCAGCCTACTGGTATGAAGATTTCATGCCCAAACTTCTAGCCGCCTTTAGCGTCAGCACCGCTGCCGACATTCAGAGTAATACCATCCCAGATGAACCGGGATTAAATCGATGGTACGAAAGTACGAGATCTTCTGGAGAATTCGATCGCTATGGTGCAGATGTCGCCGAGCGTTTCCCCAACTGTACTCCCAGCCAAAAGCTGGAGATAAAGCAAGCTTGGCTGTTGACGCACCACTACCTAAACGGAGTGCAAAAGCGTCGGGAGCGTTTAGAATTCGGTCGGGAATCGGGGGCGCTGTCTCAATATGTAGCGTTTATCGATCTGTATCTGGGTCGCAGCGACGTGCGAGATGCCCAAATGCGCGTCAGCTTCCCTTACTACATCGGGCCTGCGGTGTGGCGCTTCTTCCACACCACCGCCGAGATCGTCAACAGCCAGTCAGCCGAACAGCAAAGCGCTTCGATCGCGATTTTCAAAGATTTTTTCAAGCTGTTTGCCAGTATGTACCCTTGCCCTTACTGCCGCCACCACCTCAATGCTTACGTGGTGCAGAACCGGGAAGTAGATATGTATCCCGTCGAATACTTACTCCTCGGACAGGATGCCGACCCGACCGACTTTAAAATGTCGATCGACGACAAACTATCGACCGTTACCGACGGTTCTTCGCTGCGGTTGTTCTTCTGGAAATTACACAACACCGTTTCTTCCTCGATTGCCCGTTCGGAGGAGTGGTATCACCGAGACGAAAAAGCCTTCTATACTACCCGCTATTGGCCTAGCATTGACTCCGAACTCGCTCGCGCCAGCGCCCTGAAACAAATTAGTATTGCCACCGAACGCATTTACAGCATTTACGGACTGCTCAAACCAGTTGCTCGGTTAGCATCTGCACGCTTGGAATTACAAAAGTTGTTAGATAACGGCGATCCTCAAAGCCTCGAACAGGCGTGTACTATCGCCCACAATCACATCCAAGCGTTAGAAGCAGCGGTAATTCAGGGGCAATTTCTGCAAGAAACCTACAGCTTCGAGCCAGATTTGGTAGATCGATCGCCAGCTTTTACCCCAGAAGAAGAGGAGTTCGGACGCACTAACTTGTTTATTGAGGTTTAGTCGAGAGTCCTTCGGACACGCTTGGCGAACGCTGCCAAATTGCCATTAGACCTCTCTTGAAAATCGATTTTCAAGAGAGGTCTATTGTTAAACGATCGACGGACAGGCTACATCAACGCTGGTGTTTCTAGGCTGGGAACCATACCGATTAAGCCTTTTTTGAGTCGTTCGGGGCGTTCCGACCACTTCATCGTGCCATCTGGCTGGCTGAGATAGAGACTAGCACACTCCAAAATCGCCTCAGCCACTTCAGCTAAAGACTCATTTCGATTGAGATCGCCAAATATATAAGTAGATTTACCAGGAGCCGCCAAAGCGATCGCGCAGGGACGACTGCAAGCTCCCAAACAGTTTACCGCTCGAATTTCTAACTCACCCGCCAGCGGGTGTTCCGACAAGCGAGCGACTAGCTGTTGATGGAGTAAAGAGCCGCCACTCTGGCCGACTTGCTTGCCATCTTGCCATTTGCCAGCGCAAGACTGACACGCGAACATTACGTGTTCGATCTTCATAAAAATTTCTCCCCTCTGTGCCTCGCAGAATTATAGTTCGGGATATGTCGATATCGGCGGGTATTCTGACTAATCGATCGCGATCGAAACACAGTTGCGGGACAGCGTTGGATTTGCACCAAACTTTCCCCCTTTCCTCCAACGGCTGTTCCCCGTTGGAACCGAATCTAGTTGTTAGTAGCCTAACACATTGTACATTTTCATAATGTTGGGTTTCACTCCGTTCGACTAGGACCTGCTGCCGTGAGTAATTAGCCACCTGGATTGGCAATAATCACAGAGAACTCTTCCGATCCAAGTGGATGCAAATCATCATCGCTGCGGACGATAACTTGCCAAACTCGACCTTTTTCGTCGGTAATTAAGTAGCTCAAATAGCCAGTTAACCTAGGATCGGGTTTAATTCCTTTTGCTTCTACCTGTTGGGCATAAACGCTGACAGCCGCATCGCCGACATCATAGTGCGGTCTTTCTCCTACTGCTTGGAGTTCGGCTTTAATTAAAGGATGGTTGCGATCGACACGGTATACGCCCCACCATTTATAAGCTGTCGTCGCGTCGCCACGCTTTTCCTGCAAAGATATTACTGCGATCGGATCGATGTATCCTTGAGGTGCATATTTACTTTTCACCTCGCTGGGAGCAACTGTTGTCAGCAGCAGGATTTCGGTAATAAAAGAGAAGGCGATCGCGGGATTCATCATCATTTTGAGGAAAGCGATCGAACGGATATTGGCGATCGCCTTTGCAGTCAATTTTATAACTTGGCTGGTACAACCAGCTTTGGCAAGTTAGCTAATGACTTCGGCTACCTAATATTATTTTCCTGTTAGCTCTATCCAGCGTCTTTAGCCTGCGACAGTTTGAGGTTTAAAATCGATAGGCCCAAAATGACTAAAAACAGTACCAACCCGATCGCGCAGGCATAGCCGAGATCCACAACTAAATTTTCCCATAAATAGTAAACCACTGTTTTAGAACTGTCCCGCGGTTGGCCTTTAGTCATGACGTAGACTTCTTCAAAGACTTTAGTAGCAGAAATCGCAGAAATCACTGCTACCAGAGCCATATAAGGCCCCATCAAAGGAACTGTAATATCCCAATGCTTGCGGATGCCATCCGAACCATCGATCGCAGCAGCTTCATAAAGTTCGTCGGGAATCGATTGCAATCCGGCGAGGTAAATTACCATGTAATACCCCAATCCTTTCCAGATCGTGACTGCCATGACGCTAAATATGGCCAATTTAGGACTGGTGAGCCATTCGATCGCCTCTTTTCCCAACAGTTTCAACAGTTGATTGAGCAAGCCATTTTCTTGATAAACGAACTTCCAGGCCAAACCCGCTACCACCATCGAGATGATAACCGGGGTGTAGAAAAACGTTCTAAACCAGTTGATGCCGCGCAGCTTTTGATTTACCAAGATCGCTAATCCCAAGGGCGCGATCGCTAAAATTGGCACTACCCCAGCCAAATATAACAAGGTGTTGCCAACGGTTTTCCAGAATACTTTGTCAGTCCACAACCGCTGAAAGTTCTTTATGCCAATCCACTGCGGCGATCCGACCAGATCGTAGCTAGTAAAACTCAGATAAAAGGCGTGCAAGACTGGCAAAAAGACCGTTAATCCTAAAATTAACAGTGCCGGAAATAGGAACAGGTAAGGGGTTAGACGTTGTGGGAAGGCGATCGAGTTTTTAACCATTAACAGCAATTATCAGGTCGTCACTATTTTTAAATGCACGATATAGCAGTTCTCAGATAAGTAAAATACATATCTTGTGGGATAGACATCCAACCTGTCCCTTCGGGCGGGCTGGATGCCCACCCCACAAGAAAAAGACTGTAGCTTATTAAATTGAGAAACGCTATAGCTCAATCAAATACTACTGTACGATCGCTATATACTAACACTCGATTTCGTAAATGCAAGCGCACGGCTCTAGCTAAAACTATTCTTTCTAAATCTTTACCTTTGCGAATCATATCGGTAACATCATCGCGGTGAGTGACTCTGACTACATCTTGTTCGATAATCGGTCCTGCGTCTAATTCTGGCGTAACGTAGTGACCTGTAGCACCGATAATTTTTACTCCGCGATCGCAGGCTTGCTGGTAAGGATTAGCACCGACGAAAGCCGGAAGAAATGAATGATGAATATTAATAATCTGAGGAAATTTGGCAATAAATTCGGCACTGACGATTTGCATATACTTAGCTAGGACTACCAGATCGATTTGATATTGCTTCAATAGCTCTAATTGTTCTGCTTCTGCCTCTGCTTTCCGATCTTTAGTAACCTGAATGTAGTGATAGTCAATGTCAAATTGTTTGGCGATCGCTTCCAGATTGGGATGATTGCTAATTATTAATGGGATTTCGGCGATAAATTCTTTAGCCTGCTGTCGCCAAAGCAAATCTAGCAGGCAATGATCTTGCTTGCTTACCCAAATAGCGATTCTGGGCACTTCATCAGAAAAATGGAGTTGCCAATTAGCTTCTAAAGGTTGAGCAATACTATTGAACGCTGGAGCAATAAATTCGCGAGGTAAATTAAAGCCATCTAATTGCCATTCAAGCCGCATTAAAAACCAATTGCCATCAAAATCTGTATGTTGATCGGCATGAATAATATTACCGCCATTAGCATAGATGAAATTAGCGATTTTGGCGACCAAGCCTTGGCGATCGGGGCAAGAAATTAGTAATGTTGCTGTGGGGCTGTTCATGAGTAATAATTAACTAGCTGTGATTGAGCGTCTGAGCTTATGGAGAAGCTGGTGTAAGTTTAATTTGGGAGCTTTTGTTTTTTTCTGCTTGCCATTCTGATAAAGGTCTATCGATCGCATTCTGCAAATCTAGCGGTATTAAAAATATCTCGATTTTCTCAGAAGCGTTAATTGGTGGATCGACTAAAGCATATAACAAATTACCGTCAAAATTAGTTTTACCTAATACTACTTGATGATTTTGCCGATCTTTTAGTTGAATTTCTATAGTTGACAAAGGTCGATCTAGTCCATACTCGTGAAGTCGATCGGGTAAAACAGCAATAATATCATTACTTTTAATATTTACTAGTAAATTTAATAAAAATGCTACGGATGGGTCGCTAGCTGAAGTATTAATAGGCTCGGTCATCTGCCAGCGAGAACGATCGATCGCCAACCTCTGAAATTTCAAAGTTTGTTTGTCTTTCTTAATAGTGAAGGAAGCGATCGCCTCTTCTTTAAATGAAAATATTTGCCGCTCTTTTTCTAGATTAGCTCCTTTTTGAGGAGCCACCTGAGTTTCATAAACATAAACGCTTCCAGCCAAACCGAGAGCAAAAAATAGCAAAATTAAAGTCGTGCGCTGAAATTTCATCGATCGAACTAGTTCTACACTTATTACTTATTACTTATTACTTAGTTTACCGTCGTCGCCACCAGAGAATTCCAGCGGTGGCAAACCCAAGAAAAGGAATTATTGCTACAGCCATCCAGCCAATAATACTTGCTTGCAACGAAGTCAGATTGAAGCGACGATTTTTGACTTCTTTAGGACGTATAGAAAGAGTTTGCCGATCTTGCTGGCTCAACCAAACTACAGAGTTGAGGAAAACGTCGTTATTGATTAACTCCGGCCGATCGAACAAACTATTGCTGGCAAAGTTAGCGTTTCCGAAAACGATTAGTCGGGCCTCGCGTTGAGAAGGTAGCTGGCGATTGAGTGCAACTCCCAGCGTTAAGGGGCCTTTGGTATCGGTTGGGGGATTGAGTTCGACGGGTTCGCTTTGGGGATTGCTTTCCGCCCAAGTTTTTTCATCGGTGCGCAGTAGGGGAGTAGATTCGACACCCGGAATCGCTTTAATTTCTACAGGTTGGGCTAAGGGATAAAAAGAGGTCCTATCGCCAAAATCTTTGGTAATCGGATGCTGTCCGTAATTGTTAACTACCGTCGTATCTGCCCCTAAACCCTCAACTTTTCGAGAAACATCGATCGCTAATCGATTACTCAACTTGACTCCCCACTCGGATAGCAAGCTGTCAAGTCCGGGATCTGTATCCCAATTGGCCATAACTAGTAAATTGCCACCTCGATCGAGATAATTTTTTAAAGCATCGACTTCCGCCGTAAATAACGGCTGTCGGGGATTAACGATCGCGATTGCGGTTGCATCTGAAGGAATTTGCGGCTGCTGGATGAGATTGAGGGGGGCAACGGTGTAACTTTGGGCTTGCAAAGCCTCCACCGCCTGGGAAAGTTCTGCCAAGGGCAATTCCCCGTGTCCTTGGAGAAAGTAGACTTTTAAGACGCGATCGCCCGTTATTTTAACAATGCCATTGGTCAGCTTCTCTTCAGAGAGACGTTCCCGGCCAGCGGGGGTAAACAAACTCTGAACTAACTGGCGTTTTTTTCCAAATTCCAGATAAACCTGTCCTGGCGACTTCACCCCAAAATCTTGGGCTAATCCCAGTTTCTCTTGCGGATCGATCGCCTCAAAACTAAATTGAGAGCTATAGCGGCGGTAATTTTCTAGTAATTCTCGATCGAGTGAGTTCCGATCCTCTGGTTTGTCGAACACCCACACTTTTAGGGGTTGTCGTAAATCCTTTACCACCTGTTGCGATTGGGGTGCTAAGGTGAGCAATTGATTTTCGGTTAAATCCCATCGAATGGCATATCGCGCCCCCAAAAAGTTGATGGCAGCTAAAATCGCTAAAACTGATAGGGTTGCGACTAAAGCATTGGTGCTTACCTGGGTGGTTCTGCGTCCCCAAAAGCCTTGAGTGGAACTGCTAATCCAGAAAAACCACGTCCCCATAATGACGATTCCAGTCAGTAGCAATGCCAATGGAATGGGAAACCAGGTGTTAGCAACCAACCCAGCAACTAAACCCATAACGGCCAACATCGGACCGAACCAGAAGAGACTTTGAAAGCGAAACTTAGACATATAAGGCGATTGAAATCGCGGCTAGACAATCGAAGTCCGCCAGCGCTGACTTTAAGAACAAGGGAGTTGGCGATGGCCTGCTGCTAAACATAAGAGTGTCTTAGACTGCCAACTGTTATTCTAAATGATGCCACTTTTGAGCTATCAAAACTATCAGAATAACAGGGAGTAACAACCCTATCATCAATTGTGGCAATAAAGCCGAGAAATCAATTGGCTCAAACAGTGGAGTAGCCACAACCACAAGTAGACCTAAAACCTGAGAAATAATAAAGAGAAAAAAGCCCCATTTTTTCTTTAACCAAAGCCCCACAACACTGATAAGAGTGAAGACAGACAAAATTGCCGAAGCTAGAAAAGTCCAGCGCAGTGGACCTAACCTACCTTGCCAGACGAGATCCTGGTAAATGGACATATAGCGAAAAACCAGGTATGTACTACCAAATGCAAAATATAATAAAATAATCCTCAAGCAAAGTGTCATATACATGGCTAAGCAAATTATAATTAGAAATGCCAGAGATAGGAGCTAGCAAAACATCCTCAAAAAAGACTATTAATGGGCAAGGTAAAAAAAATAATGGTGTAACAAGTTGATTTGAGCCGCCAAACTTTTTAAAAATGCTATCAGGCAAGCGAACATCTAAATTAAAGTCTTACTTCAGTAACTTTTATTTTATAGCTGAACTAATAACGCAGGTGGAATCGAACATAAATATTTACGCCAAAAAACAACAAAATCGACAATTATATCTGAATTAAATTCAAATATATAAGGAACTGACTTCTTCAAGAACGTTGGAAGCGCAAAGCCTCGATCGCTTGGGCGGTAAGAAATACTCCCAAAATAATATAACTGCCAAACAAAACTAAACTACTGCTATCGACTACACCTTGAATCAAATTGTTGTAATGCTTCAACAGCGAGAGATGGCGCAATGTTTCTCCGATAGGGTTATTTAAACTGTTGGCGATCGCATCTATTACCCACAAAAACAAGATTGAAGCAAAGGTGAGGAAAGCTGCCAAAATCGAGCTATCGGTCAGAGAAGAAATAAACATTCCCAACGATAAAACTGCTGCTGCTAGTAAGATTAACCCTGCGTGTCCGAGCAAGAGAACGGCGGGCAAAATTGGTGGAGTTGAGGCACTAAATGCGATCGCCTCATACACCAGCAACGGCATCAACATGGTAATGAAGAACGTTACCACACCGAGTAACTTGCCTACTGCTACCGCCCAATTAGTTAAAGGAGAGGTAGCTAATAATTCTAAAGTCCCGCGCTTGCGTTCTTCAGCATAAAGTCCCATCGACAGCATGGGCAAAAAGAACAACGACAGCGATCCCATAAGCCCTAGAAAATACCTCAGCAGTTCGTAGGGAGCATCAAAAGGCGGTACTTCTTGTCCAGAAACTTCTACCTGTAAGTCTCGTCCGATCGAGGCGTTAATTACTCCATCAATGCCGTTGATAAAAAAGAATCCAGCTAGTAGCCAGAAAATTCCAGCAATTATATAGGCAATAGGCGAAGCGAAATAGCTCTGCAATTCTTTGCGGTAGATAGCTACAATATTGGCAAAAATTATTCCCATCTATACGGTTTGTCCTATGAATTTATTTGTGACAAATCTAGCTATAGGGTTTCTACTTGATTCGCTTACCGGCCCTCACCCTAAATCCCTCTCCCACCTCAAAGAAGCCCTCTCCTACGACGCTACCGTGTATACATAAATCCCCCAGAGCTTTGCTAGACGTGGTTTGCCCACCCTACGGGAAGCCGAAGAAAGCGTCTACATCCCCGGTGCCCCTTCTCCCCAAGGAGAAGGGGAGCCGGAGTCGAACCAGTTCGGATTCAACCGCTAGAAATTCTCCCCAGCCAATTCCGGTGGTTAAAGTCCCTCTCCCGACTCCCCCCTTACCAAGGGGGGACACAGGGGGGTAGGAGAGGGATTTAGGGTGAGGGCAAGATGTGTATACACCGTAGCCTACGAGGAGAGGGGAATGGAAGTTTCTTTTGGTTGAGAGGGACTTTGATTCCGGCTCTCCTGTTCCTGAGAAAGCGTCTACGTTTGTATAACCGCGACGACCATCACCAAGTGAATATTTAGCCTGCCATATCTTGGTTTTCTAAGGTTTTTTCTTCTGTAGTCAGTTGTAAAAACACATCTTCTAAACTAACTACAGTCTTGCGCATTTCATGTAACTTCCACCCTTGACTGACTATAGCAGCAGCAATCTCTGAACCTAGTTCCTTGCTGGGTATGGCTTTCAGTCGAATTAGAGTCCGATTTGCCACTAGAGGCTCGCTAGCGATCGATTCGACGCTGCTAACTCCAGGTAAAGATAGTAAGATGGGCGCGATCGCGCTCTCATTTCCTTCTACTTCTAGTTCATAATTCGTTCCTCCGGTTAAATCTGACATCAATTTTTCTGGAGTGTTAGTAGCAACGATCTGACCGCGATCGATAATAGCGATGCGATCGCACGTCATGCTAGCCTCCGGTAAGATGTGGGTCGAAAGAATAATCGTATGCTCTCCAGCTAAGCTTTTAATTAAGTTTCGCACTTCGATAATCTGCTTGGGATCGAGTCCTACAGTGGGTTCGTCTAAAATAATTGCTGGTGGATCGTGAACGATCGCTTGAGCGATTCCCACTCTTTGCTTGAAACCTCTAGACAGCTTGCGGATGAGAACTCGCCGCTTTTGAGTCAGATGGCAGCGTTCTAAAACTAAGTTAACTCGACGGGGGCGATCGCTCTTTTTTACTCCTTTAATCTGCGCTACAAAGTGCAAGAAGCCTTCTACGGTCATTTCTGGATATAAAGGAGGGATTTCTGGTAAATAACCGATCCGAGAACGCACCGCCATCGAATTTTCGCCGACATCGTAGCCAGCAATTCTGGCCGTACCGCCGCTAGCTGGTAGATATCCCGTTAAAATCCGCATCGTGGTGGTTTTCCCAGCCCCATTCGGACCTAAGAATCCTAGTATTTCGCCTCGTTCTACCTTAAAAGTGACATCTTGAATTGCTGATGTCGATCCGTAGCTTTTGCTCAAATGCTCGACTTCAATCATGGGGCTTTCGACCTTAACGGTAGCTAAATTTACCAAATTCGCCGAGATTTATAGAAATAGGAGCGATTTAGCGATCGCTTGTGTATTATTTCTTAAAATAACTGGATAAATTGAGAGTTTCCCACATACAATTTGGTTAAATATCCGATTGTAAGTTTATACTCACTAGTAAGTAGCTGGACAAAATCAATGATAACGCCCAAAATCGGGATATAGGGCATGGGGCATAGGGTATACCTATATATCATTTATTCTGCTTAGTTACTTAGTTCAACTTCTGAACTCCTGAACTCCTGAACTTCTGTTTCCTTTCGTTCGCTCGCAGACTCTGGTTTCTAACAGTTATGATGTCACCAACCCTCACGCAAGACTTAGCTACGGCATATACAGCCGAGTTACTCGGCCACTATAATTTTGAACTCCACGGTTATCGAGTTCAAGATCTAGTAAACCGTTGGGCGAATCGCTATCCATCTGAGTGGATACGTCTGGCGGCAATTGAGGCGCTATATCAGGGACGTTACAAAGCTCATTCGATCGAGAAACTCCTAGCTATTTGGGCGCGACGCGATAACCCGATATATCATTTCAGTACCGAGTTCGAGCGGTTAATCGGTAGAAGATTTTCTCCCGATTTGAGATCGTTGCCACCTGCGCCCCCAGTCCCTCAACCTCCCAGGCAGCTAGCCACACTCCAGGAAATTCCCGATCGCATTGACGCTAGAGAGCAGTACGATCGCAATTATCCCACCACCCAAACTAATTTAGCCCCTGTTTCGCCGCCCGCTGGCAGCTTTGCCTTAGATTTTGGCGGAACTTTTGTCAACTCCGATGGCTATGAAGACAAGTTTTCTGCGGCCCTAGCAGATAGTGCCAGTTCGGATTTGGTATTAGCAGATCGTAGTTTAGCCCTAAGTCATACCGATGACAGCAGCGATTTGGAAGCTGAAATCGTCTATCAAGCCGATTGGTGCGACTGGGAAGCAAGTAAACAACCGATCGATCGATTCACCCCCGAACGAGATTTTTCTGGCTTTTACCGCAAACTCAAAGCGATCGCCTCTTCATAAAGTGTTGAGTGTTGAGTGTTGAGTGTTGAGTGTTGAGTGTGAAGTTAAGAAATTCCCCCTTGTCTTCGCCCCATCACCCCATCACTCCTTCGGGGGCGATTCCACTTTGCGTATTTCTGAATAGAAGGTGGCAATTTGGGAGCCATTTGCACCTTTCCACATTTGAGTTCTGAGACGCAAATTAGGGCTAGCAAACCAGATGCGCTCTTCCGATCGCATCTCATCGCTTTCTGTAATTAGGGTAAAAGCATCGTCGTTGCCGATTTGGTACTTAGCGATCGCAGGCTTTTTCGCCGCACTACCTACTTGACGCAGAAGTTGACCTCGATCTGGTTGCTGTGGATCGGCGATGACTACTAAAACAGTAGAGCCAGCGTGTTTGGTCGATTTTAATAGCGATCCCATCGAGCCGTCCCAAGTAATGCGAACTGCTAAGGTGGCTAGCTGGGGATCGATTTGGAGTTGTTGGCAAAGAGCGATCGCTTGAGGATCGTCAGAGGCAATTTCCTCGATCGTCAGATCTGATTTCCCACTTTGGGCTGGCTGAGCGGGGACGTAATGGCTGGTGTGCTGAGAAAACCATTTGCCAGCACATAACTGGAAAAATTCTTGAGTATCCATGAACAATTCTTAAGCTTCAATCTCGATCGTATAGCATTCTGGGTTTGGCGATCGCTATTTTCAGATGGGAGCGATACGTGCTACGCACACCGCAGTTGCCCTCTGTATTTGTAGACATAAGATGAAAAGCGATCGCTCCTTTTCATTTCAACTAATACGAGAGCGATCGCACCTCATATATGACAAATTCATTGGAAAACGATCGCTCGATAGTTTCTGTTCGATCGATATGTTATATTATTTGTTATAACAATCCGATCGAGTAACCAATGATGGCGTTAAAAGTAACTACAGTAGGAAACTCTACAGGAGTAATTTTTCCTAAAGAGTTATTGGAGAAGTTTCGCCTGAGCAAGGGTGATACTTTATACGTTTTAGAAACCCCAAATGGCTTCGAGTTAACCCCTTACGATCCTGAGTTTGTGAAGCAAATGGAAGTAGCAGAAGTCGTCATGCGCGAAGATCGAAATGTTTTAAGAAAGCTAGCTCAATAGCAAAGTGAATGAGCCAATTTGGATTTTAGATCGGGTGGTGGTGGCCATTCATCGCCGCCAACTAGCAGAACATGGCGGACTAGAGGGAATTAGAGATGAAGGTCTATTGTCATCGGCTTTGGCGCGACCAAAAAATTTGCTTGCTTATTCTGAGTTACCTCCCGATCTTGCTTCCTTAGCTGCTGCTTATGCTTATGGAATAGTTAAAAATCATCCTTTTGTTGATGGCAATAAAAGGACGGGCTATGTGGTGATGCGTACTTTTCTGAGGTTAAATGGCTGCGATATTGAAGCTTCTAGTGCCGAGAAATATCAAATCTGGGTTGAATTAGCCGATGGTAAGCTTTCCGAAGCGGAATTAGCGCAGTGGATTAGAAACCATTTGATTGATTAATGTTTCAATTTTTTACTTCTCAAACTTGCTGAATGCGATCGCTATTTTCAGATGGGAGCGATACGTGGTAAGCACACCGCGATCGCATCTTTTCATTTCAACTAATATAAGAGCGATTCTCTACCCATCAAGGTTCATTTGGTAAAGGTGTGGAGCGACGCACAACTTGAATACCTTTATTTTGACAAGCTACAGAGAAATCATTTTCAGAATCTTTATAGCTATTTAATAATTCTTGATAGCCAAGAAAAGCAAGATCGTAGATTAGTTTTTGACTAAACTCACCTTCAAAGTAGCCACCATGAACATCTATCCTTCTGGGTATTCCCAAGAAGAAAGCAAAGCTGAGATAAATATAATCAAACCAAATCTTTAATGCTAGTTTTTGTTGTGCGTAACTAACAATTCCTTTACGTTTTGGATCTTTAATGCCTGGTTCTACATAATCAGTACAGTCAAAGTATGTTAAAAAGTCGGCTACAGTTTCTTCTTGTAAACTGCGCTTTATTTCCTTATTTTTTTCTTCAGTGAGTTCAGCAATTGTTATTCGTTCAATGTCGGAAGCACGTATTTCCAGATTTTCATGAGGCTGAAAGTCCTGATTTCGATCGAGATTTATAATGCCATATTGATTTGGTAGATTTCGTTTATTTCGATCGGATGAATGTTTGACAGTGATATTGCCCAGTTTGTAACCGCGAAAGCGACTTCTAGACGGAAAGCTAAAGTAATTTGCTGCTGTTGAGGCGAGGCGTAAAGCTAAATCCGCTTCATTACTGAATGCATAGGCTTCTTCGCAGCGACGGAGGGCAGATTTTAAAAAGTTAGATCTGCTTGATAAAATTGATTCTACAGGAATGTCTGGTGCAACTAATACTATTCTACCTAACTTAAAAACGCCACCAATATGAGATGAAGGCTTATCTTGCTCTCTCAAGTTCGGATCGAATACGTCGGAGAGAATCCGAATTGTTTGGGTAACTACTTCACAACCCAAACTATGACTGATAAATGAAAGTCTGATTCTCTTTTTTTTACTTAATTTATCTTCGTTGATATTCTCAACAATTTTGTTGATTTCCTCAATATCTCTAATGCTTGAATATTTTTCTTTTGGCCCTTCTGACTGTTGCTCTAATTCGGTAATGACTGCTCGAATAACTGCTCGTTCGAGTTGTCTGATAAATTCTACTACATCTATTACTCCATAGTGAGTGGCTCTGTAGCGATCGCTTGGATAGGTAGAAAATCTGAGAGCAATCAAGGCCAAAACTATTCCCACAAAGAGGAAATACAAAACTGCCAGCAGTACGAGTAACGATTCAGATTTGATTGGAAGAGGGATTATATGAGTGGCGATCGCTCCAATCAAAACAGCAAATCCCAGAAAAGCTACTGAATTCTGGATATTCGGTTAATATATGAGTTATTAATTGCAGCATATTTATAAATTATTTTACTTCTATCTCTAGAGTTGTTTTTTGTATTTGCATAACCGTGAATATAAATAGTTAGTTGTGGATTTTGGGTGTCGATTAAATGTTTAGCAATTTTATTAATCTCATTATCTAGCAATTCTTTATTTGGTTCTTCATGAGGCTCTTCAACATGAATTGTTGCCGTACTCGTCAAATAGTAACCAAGAACATTTCCTGACGATGATTCATCAATTTTGATTTGTTCTAAATCGAAAGCTGGAGTATCTTGAATTTTAGAATTAGGGTTTGTCATGATTCTTCATTAAAAGAGTTGAGGTTTACAAAGCGATCGCTTTTCCAGATCTGATGTAGTTGGTCGAGCGATCGCACCTATTTAGATAAAGTTAATTACCGGGAAACCTTTTTAGTAGTTTTTTCATCACCTGAATCCTTACGCTGCTTATAAGCATCGCGTTGCTTCTCAATCTCCTGTAATACTTTGTTGGTTACATTTCGATTAGAGAGAGTTTGCAATAAATCATTTTGGACATTAGCTGCACCTGATGTATCTCCTTGTTTTTGCAACCAACGGCTATAGCGGTCTACATAATACTTGTAGTCGATATGACCGAGGGATTCCGCAGCTTTTTGTGGTCGAGCGGTCAAAGCCTCTGCGAACTCATTACGAGCTTCCTTATCCTGGGCAGAAATCACCTGGATTTTCGGCTGTTTGGGATCGCCTAAGTCTAATAATTTGTATTCTTTTGCCATGGCGCTGGCTAAAGCTACCTTGGCGTGGAAAACAACTGCGCGATCGCTCAATTTGGCTGATACTTCTCTCAAAGTGTCGTTGCCTTTAGTTAGCACTTGACTCCCATCAAATGTCAGAATACGTCCGACATCTTCAGAGAAAAAGTCCTGCGCTAGAAATTCTTCGTCGTAACCTCGTGGGGGTGCAATACGCAACCTCAGCGGGTTGGAAATCAAGTCTTTTTCGGTATCCTCTAAGTGTAAGGCTACTTGAATGTTATAGTAACCAGGCTCGGCAATTTCCCAACCACCCTTACCTACAGCAGCAAAGAGAGACTGGTAAGTCGATTCTCCAGGCATTAAGACGCGGAGTTGAGTTTTCCAGCAATACTGAGCATAAGGAGAAAATTGACGAGCGGGTTGACCATCTTTCTTGATAATCACGATCGTATGGTCTAGTTCTGACAGAAGTTTGTCACCGATGAGCTTGGGCTGGGATGAAATATTAGTTAGCTTCAACTCCAAAACCACTGGCTCTAAAAACTCAAATAGAGCTTGCTTGCGGTTAACGCGCAATTCTAGCTTCAGCGACGGTTGAAAAGACAAGTTAGCCTGCTGAAAACCGTGATTGTCAAACCAATCTGCATTTCCTTGCTGCACGAATCGGAAAGGCGCGTGTCGCATGAATAGCAGTTCTTGCTCGCTGAACCGAAACTCAAAATCTTTAAAAAATTCTCTTTCGCCACCCGACACGTTGAACGGATAATTCATGAAACTGCGAGCTTCTGGCTCGTTAGTCATCGTAATCCAAGGTCTTCCCCACTCCGGTGGATGCTGTTTTTGCCAAGAGTGAGCTAAGTTGAATGCGTGTCCCATTTCATGAACAGCAGTCCAAAAACGCATCCGATTTACCCATGCCTCTGGAGCAGGGTCGCCTGGTGGTGGCTGCGAAATAAAAGTATTGTAAAAGATTGCTGTTCCCTGCCTGTGATTGGGATTAGGTCCAGTAATAGTCTCACTACTATCAAACATGATCCCACCCAAGCTTTCTCCTTCTTCATGGATAGATGCAAACAAAACCCACATCGACCATTGGGGATTGTTAGCAAACCGCGACCAGTGAATTTGCATGGCATCATGCATTTCATTGTCGCTCCATCTGGCTTCTCCTCCTGGCGGCGGCCCGGTAATGGCTGTATCCCCCCCTGACTTAGCAACTGCAAAGCCAGTTCGCTCGTACACCTTTTCAATAGAGAGGGTTTCATTGGGTAACGTTGCAGGTCGGTTGGGGTGAGCGTGAGTCTCAATAGCAGTTAGTGGCGTGATGTCTTCTTCATAGTCGAACTCAAACTCTACCTCGTGGAAGTAGGGTGATTTATATTTGTAGGTAAAGGTTCGATTGGATGCTCCTGCCACTGCAAAAGCGACCGTAGCACCCCGCTGGTCGGGAAACTGACTGCGTTCCACCTCAATACTGAGGTTGGTGTAGGGGAAGGAAGTCGTGTCTCCATCTTTATACCAAATGTCACCAGTCCACGAGTTTAAGCCAGTCTTGGTAAGATTAGCAATCCAATGGGTTCTAGAGGCGATCGACAAGAAAAATGTACCACTCGCTCTCATGAGTGGATAGCGTCCATCCACATCCAATCGCAACTCTTGAGACGATGATGGTTGCGGGATGGCGGCAGGGTTGGGAAGATTTATCTCATTCCTCAATTCATATAGACCGCTAACTAATTCATCCATTTGAATTAACTCCTTGAAGTTTCATAGATATCTAAATCTTTCCTTTGACACGTGAAAGCCGATATTGCCATCAGCAGTTATTGAAACCCCCAAATATGTTGGAGCAGAGATCTCTAAGAGGGTAGATCGTTCTAGAGATCTCTGCGGTAGGATAGCCTTCACCTCGATCGAACCTTCTGGAATATTCGTTTCAAAAGAAGCTGCTAGTGCAGCGTGGCGAAAATAAGTGACCAGCTTAAGCGGGTTCGGGAAACCCCTGAAATTTCCAGACAAAAGGTTTAGCCAAAGTGCGGTTGAAGTAGTCAATAAAATCAAGAATCTTCT